>Ga0214479_100020_pt1 | contig 87366 bp, 56 predicted proteins | sample M1_20Mar14CPVII9_5_FD_165054 | JGI IMG/M metagenome (GOLD analysis project Ga0214479, IMG submission 165054) | Marine eukaryotic communities from Monterey Bay, California, United States - M1_20Mar14CPVII9sort6BwellE14 | ecosystem: Environmental > Aquatic > Marine > Unclassified | place: USA... | reverse complement strand
GATACAACCTATCAAACCGTGGTGGCAACGATGAGCCAGACGGATTACCTCCAAGCTGTTGAAATTAACCGTGTAAGATTTGTAAGATTAGAAGTGGAAATAGTTTTAAACAGGCAACACACAAATATCTTCTACTTACGGTCATCCACATTCTCTGTTGTATATATGCTTGAATTGCAACCTTCCACCAAACCGAGAGTGCACTATTCTGAGCAGAACAGCGTTGTTTGACACGGTCAATCCTTGCTTGATCATCAGCTAATGCTAAACTTGATCCAGGTTTATGCAAACGTTGTTGATTACTATCATCTTCCAAATCATTCCACTTAAGCACGCCGAACATACTTTGATATGCCTTCATTGATTGTAAATCGCCACGGCCAGAGTTTACATGGAAGTTGTGTAGGTAGTAATCATTATCAAGCTCCCAGAGTGGAGTTGTGTTGTTGCTGGGTATGTAATATCCCAAGAAAAGATTCATGGCATCTTGCTTGAGTCGGTCGGTAAAGGCATTACTGTAGTACCTTCTAATTGACGTAAGGAGCTCTTTATGCTTGCCCAATTGACCGGGTATGTTAGACTTCTCACCCGCAGATGATTGAACCTTCTTGTGTGCCTCAGATCCTCCGTATTGTAATGCAATCTGATCACCAATCTCAACGTACATATCAATTAACATTCGAACGATGATGGAAGAAGGATCAAGCTTTGGTGACGACCTTATCCCCATAACAACTAATTGTTGGCCAAGAGCTTCTACTCCAGCCGAGAATTGTGCCACATTTGTTCTATCCAAACAGTCAATGCAGTTAGTTCGAAGTATACCCATCTGTTCCATTGGGAAGAATAAGATCCCACCTAGGCGCTGTGATAAGCGGCGTGCCTCCTCTGTACTATCACTGCCGTCCTTGTCATTATTATCAAATGGTTCAATCCTTCCGCCTTCCATGATCTTCCACTGAGGATTACTGCAGAAGAAGCCTGTTTGATTAACTGACCATGTAGCAACATCGTTGAGGGAACTGCTAACATTGAGGTTCCTATGCTTACTAATATGACTGTAATCTAATGCACAGTAGAGTATCTTGTGGTCATTATCAATGTGGCAATTGATGTAGTCGATTGCATTTCTAAACTCATTCCCAACGATGACTTCTCGTTCTCGCTTCTCAGACTGCTTGACTAAATCAACAACAATAATAGGACTGCCATATCGTTTTAACAAGTCCTCAAAGTGTGCCTGTGTAGCCTGATATGTAGGATCAACACGGTTAAGCACAATAGGTGGCTTTGGCATGGTCACAGAACTTTCTTGTGTCCAAAAAGTTGGTATTGATCCTCTAATTTGTAAATATGACGAGAACACACCCTCGGATGATGCACTCTCATCATGAATAATCTGTTCATGTTCAACATCATTAGCCACCTTACCACGATCACTAACACCACGCTTGAGGTATCTTGTTCCGGCAAAGTGTCGACTCCTCCTTGCTAGTAACATTAGATTCAATGATCGGCCATAGTCGTGAAGTTTCCGTTGTATAAATGCTCCATGTACGACGGGTAAAACCCAATGGAAGGATGTGACCGAGTGTGTACATTGCTCAAGCTCGCGTGTTAGAAAGAAGTTCCAAGCTGAATCGGATGAAGAAAGTAGGATTTGTGAGATGCACATTGACAGGGGAATTCTAAACAATATAAAGTCTACCCACAACCACTTACCATACATATCCTTAAACGGAGGAGGAGGAAATGGTCGACTAGTCATACCCAAAAAGTTCTCCTGTAAACTCCGTGTTAAATCATATGTATAACTAAAGAAGAAGTTCTTCGTTAAATCAACTACTTGATATAATCCCTGATATCGTAATTCGGCAATCTCACGATTGGACAATCCCAACCCTACGGAACGTTTACCACGATTCCACATGGATAGTAACATTGATGATGGATCATTATAGGATGGATTGGTTGTTTCAGATAAGGAGGTATTACCAGATTGTCCGGCGGCTCCTGATTTAGTACGTTCTACTGGTTTGAGAGGAAATGTTTCCGTTTGCTGAAATGTGGATAGGCAGGAGGAAAAAGCAAGAGTGTGAGATAAGAGATGAGCAGCACAAGTATCAAGGTAAGCCGCTAGTTGTGAAAACATACCTTGATAGTATAAATACTATTACCACCAATATTACCAACCTTGGCACGTTTCGTAATCAATGTCAGGTAATAACAATCCAAGAATTTGATAAAACCCAATATACCATATGCCTTGCATATTGGTTTTAATCCTGTACTATTTGAATTGCCTCCTTGACCACTACTGTTAGCTGCTCCTGTATTACGATCATTATCATACTCTTTACTATCAGTACTACTCAATGGTACATCTCTACTTCCACCACTACCCCCATTATTTACACCGCTAGTACTACCCTGAAACTTTTTATTACCATCATTAATCATATCTAATATATCACGAATTTCAGATTGTGTATAGATTGCGGGATCTTCAAAGATAAAGTCAGATAATTGACGAAAATTGGATGTTGTACTTTGATTATTTTGTTGTGTTGATTGATTCTGATTTTGTTGTTGAGGATTGGATGTTGTGGAATTTTTGGATGGAGATGATGGACTATTGGTTGTTGACTTGTCATCATCTAGTGTCTTATCCTTATCGAGTTGATCAAATGATGATGCCTTGGTATCCATATTAGTAACATCATCATCCTTTTTAGTGGTAGCATTATCAAATGAATTGGCATTCAAATGTACACTCTGCCTTTCAAGTGGGATCTCTGCAAATTGTTGTTCTTGTGGTTGTTTCTTACTCTCTCGTAGACTATTCCGAGCTTCGATACCAGTTACCTCTCCTCTACTATTACTAGCGTTATTCTTACTCATATTATCTCTCACACTACTCATTTCTCCAACTCTTCCCTCTCCGCCAACTACACCCCCAACTCCACCCCTTCCTTCTCCACCACTTGAATTCAAACTCTTCTCAATCAATGTTCTATCCATCTTCATTATTCGATACCCTGACGAGTGTTTATCACAAGCAACCAAGTAATAACATTGTAATGTTGAGAATAATTCAAATTTTTCTAAGCGGGCAATGTATGGTTCTAATGTTGGCTTGTTGTTATTGTTGTTGTTGTTGTTGTTGTTGTTGTTGTTGTGATTGTTGGTGTTGGTAGTTGTTTGATCATTTTGACTGTTAACCTGTTTATGCTGTCGTGTAGATTGATATCGCTGCTTCTGTTGAGTATTTCTAATAGCAGATCTATTATTGCTGTTGGTACGATTTGGTCTTCTAGGTGGCGGCTGAGTAGGTGGCGGCGGTGGAGGTGCATTCATACTATTATTAGATGATCTTGGTGGTAATTGAGATGATGATACTGTTGTGTTTGCAATAGTGTTTGTATTATGAGCTGATGAAGAAGTTGGTGCATCATTCGATTTGATTGATTCATTAATCTCATGAGTTGCATTGTTGTCGATGACATTGCCATATGCTGACGAGTTACCTCTACCCTGAGAAGTATTATTAGAATTGACATCACTACTAGTAGTAGTATTAATAGCAGTGGTAGTAGATGACGGCATACGAAAGTAATGATCATCATCATCATCAAAGGTATCATTCTCGTAGGAGAAATTATCAAGTTGTTTGTCGGCTACTTCGCTGCCACCACGACAATCTTCTTCGTCAAATTTAAAGCTTGATGGTTCCATTATTATTAGTATTACGCTGTTATGTTATCAATATAATGTAATATAACAACAACCTCCTACACTTATAATCACAACATTCAACTCTGAATATTGTACGAAGAAGTTTTCAATTTCAAAGAGTTGCCTAAAGAAGGATACTGGACCAAATGATTGTTGTTAATCGTCATCAAATTGCTTCTACTTCATTTGGATGGATTGCAGCAGGTATAACAAATATGGACTAGAGTGTAGCACTGCCGTGAGTGAGTTACTATTTCAATTGGTAGTGACGGTGACGTCTCACCAATCGGTATCCTTTTTTAATGATAAATTATGATAAAGTGAGATTGTTATTTGAGTTGGCGGGTATGTATTCACAATAATCACTTTCATATACTAATACTAGTGTCAATTAATCAGTTATTGAAGTTCTTTCGAGTAGAAGTTGTCGCAAGTCTGTAGCATTGATATTCATTGAGTAGCAACAATTTGACAAAAGTGTGCACATCTTGGGCGCTTCTTTTATCTTTTGTAGTATTGCACATAAACCCACAGACAATTAGAGGTATAATATACTATCATCAAGATAATCGTTGTTATTTGTACATCCAATAATTGATCTATTGAATCAATATATTACGGGCATGAAGACGACATAATATGAGCACGTCCGATAAAATTTGCAATGATGGTGCATCAAAATCAAATGATGATGGTGTACGTGAGGTGAATGATATGTTAAAGAACATGAGTACTATTACTGAAGAGGATAATAATTGCACTGATATATTTAATACGTGTGAAAATTGCGGTAAGGAGGGTAGTGATGTGATGAACACATGCAACAAATGTCAATCGGTCATGTATTGCAATGCGGCATGTAAAAAGAAACATCGATCAAAGCATAAGAAAGAGTGTGATCGAAGAGTAGCTGAAGTATATGATGATGCATTGTTCAAGCGACCCCTTCCACAATTTGAGGATTGTTCAATTTGTTTCCTACGTATGCCTTCACTTGCATCGGGGCGGAGGTACAAATCATGTTGCGGAAAAAGTATATGCAGCGGATGCGCTTTTGCTCCAGTCTATGATGATCAAGGCAATATAATCTTCAAGAGAAAGTGTCCCTTTTGTAGAACTCCAGCCCCGAAAACAGACGAGGAGATAATAAAAAGGGTCACGAAACAAGTGGAAGTTGGGGACACAGAAGCAATGAATGCTTTAGGATTATACTATGGTCAAGGTAAATATGGTTTACCACAAGATTATACTAAGGCATTAGAACTTTGGATGCGGGCATCAGAACTTGGCTACGCCACAGCATATTATATCATTGGCATGGTTTATGATGCTGGTGATGATGAAGTAGAAATAGATAAAAAGAAGGCTACGCATTACTTTGAGCTAGCGGCTATGAAAGGGAATGCACCAGCAAGACACAACCTAGGCGCTTCGGAGGAGAATGCAGGCAATATTGATAGAGCTATAAAGCACTATATGATTTCTGTTCGTGGTGGAGAAGCTGATTCGTTACAGAAGATTCAACAATTATACAGAGACGGCAATGCAACAAAGGATGACTACTCAGAGGCATTACGAGCTTATCAAGAATACTTAGCTGAGATTAAGAGTGTTCAAAGGGATAACGCCGCTGAGGCTAGTGCAGAGTATCGTTACTATTAGTGTAGGATGCAGCAAATGTAATTGAAATAGTGATGAACGGTGTAGGGGGTTACACTGTTAGTGAGTATATTGGATCAAGATAAAGAAAAAGTGATTTTGTCACGCAGCTAATGAGGATAGAAAGAATGGTGGGTACTGTCCTGAGAATCCAGATATCGTTAGCTCATGTGGCCTCTCATGTGGTTAGGTACAGGTTATAAGAGTTAGGTATAAATATTTCTTCAGTTCATACAATCGGACTAAAATGGTTTGTAGACTAACTTTCTCTCTATTCATTTATGGATACCTCCAACATATAATACCAGTTCATTGATTGTGATATGCTGAAGCGAGACCAAGTTCTGCAGCCTGATGAAATAATTCTAATGCCTTTCTATAATCTAGTGTTAAACCATAGTCTCCTTGAGCATAGTATAATCCTAAACAATTAATTGCTTCGGCTTCCCCAGTCTCCACTCGTTTATACATCCTTTCTATTGCCACCTCATTTGAAGTAGGTACTGGAGTTCTGCAAAATGGGCAGATTTGTTCCATTCTGTTGCCCTTGTCATCATACACAGGTGCAAGTTCGCATCCACTACATATAAGTTTCCCGCAGCATGATTTGTATCTCCGCCCCGAAATAAGTGAAGGCATTCGTTGAAAACAGATTGAACAATCATCAAATTGCAGAGGGGGTTGCTTAAATAGTTTCTCGTCATGTAATTCAGCTGCACGCTCAGCAGCAAGTCTGACATGTTCTTCACACTCTTTTTTATGTTTATGTCTGTGTTTCTTTTTACATGCGGCATTGCAATACATTACCGACTTGCACTTGTTACAAGTATTCGTAACATCAATACCCTCCTTGCCACAATTAGCACATACTGATGTATTAGTCTCTTCTACATCGGCAGTACTCATATTTTTTAACATATCATTCATCTCACATACACCATCATTATTTGATTTTGATTCTGATGCACCACCATTATTTTTGTTGGGTGAGCTCATTTGTAACTATAATACTAGATAGTAGATAGCGCCGCCGGTTTCAATGTAGAGTAGCTGACGGTCAAATACTACTCTATATCAAGTTGTAAGGCAAAGGAGAGATCGATGGTAAAAGTAGATGATGGTGTACCTTGTGTATATTATAAAGGTGCACAAGATGTGTACTACCAATTCTACAATCTCGAGAGCAAGAGTTATTACTGTCTAAATCCTGATCTACTGACATACAATCGATAGCACATTAATAGGTAGGCTACTACTATCTATTGTACTATAGACTGTTGAGTTTGTAGTCCGATACCTGCACCAGCAACCAATTCAACCGTACCCTGTCTTTGTATCGAGATAATATTATGTATCAAAGCTCATGAATACGCCAAACCTACTTGGTTTCAACGAGCAACTGACAAAGTTACCAACTCAAACAATTAATGCCCTCTCTTCTTGACTTTGCAGCGGCAACAAACAACAAACAAAAGCAAAGAAATGACAGTAGAAGAACTTAAAACACAAGGGAATAATGCATTTCGTAAGGTATGTTTTTGTTGGTTTGGGCGGCGGCGGCGATGTCAGATATATTGTTTTGCTCGAATTTTTGTATGGTAGGGCTGATCTGTAGGGTCTATCTTATGTTGATATTGCAATCTATATCATATCGTGGATATATGTTCTAACATTATATTATATCATTTACTCTCTTGGCGTTCTATCGACATACGAAACAACAATAATACAGGGCGACATTGCCAAGGCAATCGAATGCTACACATCTGCCCTTGAATGTTGTTCGTCAGAATCAGATAATATATCATCAACTACTGCCTCATCAACACTATTATCAAACCGTGCCATGGCTTATTTAAAGTCTGCTGAATTACTATTACTGTCTTCAAGCAGTGATAATTGTGTAGAGTCTGCTACTAGCGATAGTACAACAAGTAGTGACGAGCAACAAATAAAAAATGTACAAAACTCATTGCAAAATTGCATAGATGATTGTACATTAGCATTACAACAGTTAGACTCTTCCCCCAATTCCACTAATACTAATACTACAAAAGAAGATGAAGATACTAAACTCAATCTACGTTCAAAATTACTATACAGAAATGCCAAGGCGTTGGTAACACTTTCTTCCCTCCCCTCCTCCCTATCTCCCTCAAACTCCACTTCCTCAAACTCTACTTCGAGTATGTCAAACTCTACAAAAGAGAAGAAATTGAATGAAGCAGCCAAGTTATTATTACAATTGTTACAACTACAACCTGCTAATAAAGACGCTAGTTTGTTGTTGAATCAGGTTAGAGAGATTCATAGTTCAATGAATAGTGGTAGCAGTGGAAGTAGTGGAAGTAGGGTTGGCAAGGCATTGGACTATTTGAAGATATTAATATCTGACAACAATGTAAAGGACAAGGGGAAGATAGATTTACCAAAAGACGAAAAGGGTAAAGAAATTACAATACTAGATTGTTTACATATACTACAGGGTTCATTATCAGATGATATATCCAGTACAAGTAATGACATTGGTAATTATGAAGGAGGTGTGCAGTTGCTACTGCAAATTGCACGATTTGGTATACAACCAACACCAACAGGCAGTAACAAAGGAGAAGCGAGGGATGAGAGTAGTATTCAATGTCGATTAGCATCATTACACATTCTATCAGCATGTTGTTCAACTGACACATTTATATTGCAATATGCCAATAGGAATGTATTGTCACCTAATTTGTTAGCACAAATTGTGGAAGAGGAGGCCTCTCATTCTTCTTCCCTCTCTACATCAGGTAGCAGCGGCAACAAAGGGACAAGAGAAGGAGGAGCAGATATAACAGTGGCAACAATAGCACTACTAGTACGACTAATAGTACATTATGATCATTATGAGATAATTAAACATTTTACACCCAAGGTATTAGAGGATGGAAGTATTGAAGAAGAATTAAATGATCAACAAAAGAAAAAGTTACAACAAATACCGGAAGTGGATGGTAGTGTTATTTGTCGTGTTGCCATTGCTGCCTTCCTTTGGGGAACTAATGATAGAAGTGGAAATAGTAGTAATGAAGGAGAAAATGTTGATACACGTCCACCACGCGCGGCACTTGATTTACTATCGGCATGGACGGCATCTGACTTGGATGCATTGGATGCAGCGTCTGATGCATGCTTTGCTTCTGACTCTTCATCCAATGGCCGAACTAAGAAGAAGAAGGCATCACAACATTTTCTATCACCAGAAGACATTCGACGTATGAAACCACGTCAGGTATCAACACATCGTAAACGTGAAGGTGAATTCACACGAAGTAATTTATCAAGAGCTATTGAACATATATCAACATTTTGTAATGACCAAAGTGGTGGATTAAATTCCATGTTAATTTGTGCATCAACAACAATTGATCATCGATTACGACGTGAGGTTGGTTTACAAATTGGTAGGATGATGAGTGTATATGTTGAGAATGATGATGTTAAGAAATTGATTTATAGGGAGTTGGGATGTAGTGATTGGACTGTTGGGAAGGAAGAAGAAGAGAAGGAGAAGGGAGAGAATGTTGGTCAGCAGGAAATGTCTACACTTACCATTGAAGAGTTGGATGATGAAGATGAAGAAGGCAAGGAGATGGATGAGTCTAGTGAGGAGTCAAAGTTATTAACCATGATGAAGCGTGGTCAATTGACTGCATCACTAATCATGGGCAAGCCCGATGTGGGTACATGGGCATTAAAGTATGGTTGGTCAAATGGCCAAGGCGTCGAAGAGTTGAAACAACTAATCTCATCCAATAATTCATGTGCCATGTCAATCGCATCTGAATTAGTCTCGGCTGCCTCATCTGTGGAAAGTTCAAGACCACTATTGGCAACATTAGTTCAAGAGGGTACACTTGAAGACTTGTTGATACATCCAGATGCCGATGTTCGGTCGGGAGCTGCGTCATGTGCTGCTAAGATTGGTTTGGCGAGTAAGGCATTGTCTTCTGATGATGGTGAGGTTATGGGTTTGCTAGATGTGGCTATTGAACTTTTATTCGAGGAAGATGAATGGTTGGATGACGACAATGATAAAACAAAGTCCAAGGTTGAGGCATTGACAAAGAAGGTACCGCTGTCACGCAATGCATCTGGGGAATCAACGTCAATGGATCGAGGTATTGAAGTGCTGGCCTATCTCGTATCCAAGACATTTGTCAAGGAGAAGGTGGTAGGAGGATACAAGCCCGAGGGGTCACCTGCCAATCGAAAGACGGCACTTGAACGATTGGTTGAGATTGCATGTGCTCCAAGTAGCGGTGATGCTCAGCTATCCTATGGACTTGCCAGTGTCTTTAATCTCCTTGCCGTTTCCATTGAAACACTACGCAAAGAGGCCTTTATTGGGAAGGAAATCACAAGAGAGCAATATGATCAGCTACAGGCACTAGGCAAGACAGAAGAGGAGAAGGAGGCTGAAGCTAAGAAGGATGAAAAGGAGGGAGACAAGCCAGCATCAGTTGGCGAACGTATTCGCAAATTGGCAAGTTCAAATGTACCAAGGGCAATGGTCAAGTTGTTAGAAGGATCAAGCAGTGATACAACACAGGACAAACTACTCGAGGGCATGTGTAGGATGGCATCGGAGCCAACCGTTAGAGGTCTCATGATACAGCAAGGATGTCTAACAACCTGTCTTCAGCTGGATAAAGGGGTGAGTGTTGGCATGACATGATAGAGTTTGAAATCTTTGTCTCTCGTTTTCACTTTTGCTGACCAACTTGACTCTTTCATCTGAATCTTATCAACTGACTGCTCAGGATAAACCAAACGAGGCAGGGAAGAAGATTATACGTCAAGCACGAACATGTGTAGCCAAGTTACTTGTTACGACCAATCCTGGTATCCTCACAGTATCACAACGATCTGGTGCCGTGGGACCATTGCTCAAGCTAATTAAGGACAATGATTCAATGGATTTAATGCACTTTGAGGCACTCATGTCTCTTACGAACCTTGTAGGTTTTGACAATGAGACGAAGAATCGTGTTGTGGCTCAAAAGGGTATACCGACCTTGGGTTATTCAATGTTTAGTGATCATGAAATGGTTAGACAAGCAGCAACTGAAGCTCTTTGCAACATGGTTGGGAATCCTGAGTTTATGGAGTACTTGAAAAAGCAAGATAATCTTCTTGTTTGGATTGCCTTCTCACTTGACTACGATGCCAACTTTGTTTGCGCTAGAGCAGCGATTGGATGCCTCGCCATGGCCTGTGTTGATCCTGAAATTGCCAAGGCAATAGTCAAGAGTGAAAAGTTTGATGAACTCATCAAGACATTATTAGAATGTGGACAGTTAGAAATGATGCATCGAGTGTTGGCACTGATACTTGACTTGATTGAGCAAGGTGGAGAGTGCCGTGATGCTGTAGTTGCAACGGGTGCCGGGCCATTCTGTGATGCTATCCTGACAAACTTCTCGGATGAAAAGAAGACACAGAAGGAGTTTGATTTCAGTCCAGCTGAACGTGCATCTTTAGGCCCAACTCTAGGATTGGCAAAGGAGGTTGTTGGCTTGCTTAAGTGAAGAAATAGCTTATTAGAGACACTTAGTTGTCATAATAAAAGTATACTTAATATCTTACACAAGCACAAATAAGGGGAGCGGGGGCATCTTTATACACACCATAACTAGAAAGAAACAATAGAATAGCAAAGGGCTGCTCCAACTCGAACAATCATGTCCAAATTAAAACAAATATAACTCAAGCAAAAGACTGAAGGATCAAAGTGTTGCACAACTTTTCAGAAAAGACATTCTTGTCAATACAATGTGACAAAGAGAATGAAGTTTCGTCATTACGCGATCATATAGATCATCAATGTGCAACCACTGTCACCCATCCAACATTCACATCAAATCATATCAAACCCTCAATACTATCCATTGAAATTGTATCTCTCTAGCCATAAAAGGTGTATATAAACATGCCTATTAACCCACTCCCTTAACCTCAGGCGCTTAGCTGTGGCAAATCACTTAATGTTTTAGCTTGGCCAGGTTTCATCTTTCTTTTCGGCTTCGTTGATCCACTGCCACCGCTTGATGGTGCTTTACGAGCTTTCTCGTTTAGTGCAGAACGAAGAGTTTGTGATTGTTCCTTTGTGTTTTGTTGTCGTAGCAGTATTCGATGAGAAAAAAGTTAGAAAAACAAAAGATAGATTTAACATGTGATTGATGTATTGCCGGTATGACTCATTTGCATATCAATGAAAGAAGCACATTTCGTACGTTCCGGTATAATATAATACCATGAAAGCAGACTTAAGACGGCAAAGATACAGTTATTGTCATCAACAAAAAACTTGTAATGACAATGGAAGTATATAATTCGATATTCCAGAGTATCCTACGCACGCAATATCCTTGAGTATGTTCGAATCTAGAAATAGTTCTATCTCGAGAGGATATTGTGTAAATATACATGGATCTGGGTTGTTTGCATTCTCCACTCCACAGTATCCCTTCGAATATGCCCCACATATCCCAAACCCATCAACACAAAACATAAGACATTCCAACTAATAAACTCACCTCCTTCAAATAATTAATATCACATAAACTAACAAAGTAACTTTTAGTCATTCTCATTAATACAAATGGATTTAAGACTGCTCGTATGATGTATGGTACATATCGTTTATATATTCCTCCACCATTATTACTACGAGATGATACTGATTTCGATTTTGTTGCAGAAGAAGAACTAAGGGCAACCTTTACTTTGGATTTGACCTCCTTACGTTTTTTACTTTGTACGACATTTTTAGTTGAGGATGCTAACTTTTTAGTTTTGGTAACAATTGGTTCATCATCCTCTTCTTCAGAGTCGTATTCATCCGAATCATATTCTTCGTCACTATCATATTCTTCGTCATCACCTCCTCGAGGAATAATTTTTAGTTGATGTATATTTTGTGATGTGGAGGATATTCTATGTAGATTTGCAAATGACGAGGAATGCCGACGCGGTATTGATGATGATGCTACTGTTGTGGCCGTATATACTACTAGCAGCAGTAGGGCCGTCAACCAAGGAGACAACGTCATGATAGAGCAACAAGAGCAACAATGGACTGCAATTTGCAAGCAAAAAGTCGTCTTGAGAAAATTACCCGTGGAAGCGGTATCCTTTTAGGCGGTGCCAGCACCACTTGACATAACTCCTATCAGACTTGAATGTGGACTCTCTCGTCTGTATCAACTATGTAGATATTAATATTATGGCGAATATATGTGTTGCATTTGATTACTACCACTTAGATAGCTACGCCTAATTCTTTAGATGAGTCAAATTGTAAATAAATGCAATGTGACTTTGTGTCGATTGTACCATAGCATGATTGTAGTATCTAGAGATAGATAGAGTAGATAAAGAGCTGACGGCACTTGTACAAAAGAGAGCGAGGATGAACAGCTTATCGAGTAATGATATGCCAATATGTGCTGATCAACGTGGTAGTACAACGGGAGGGGGAAATGAGAATAAACAAGAGTGCACATCATATGAACAAAAAATTGATGATTATGTTGGTGCATCATGTGAGCTACTAAATGATATGAGTATTAGTGATAACAATAGTGATGAAGTATTAAATATATGTGCCAATTGTGGTAAGGAGGGTAGTGACATCAACAACACTTGTAACAAATGCAAGATGGTTATGTATTGCAATGCAGCATGTAAAAAGAAACATAGACACAAACACAAGAAAGATTGTGAAGAACATCTCAGACTCGCCGCTGATCGTGCAGCTGAATTGCACGATGAGGCATTGTTCAAACAACCCCCACCACAAGAAGAAGATTGCCCAATCTGCTTCTTACGAATACCGTCACTTGATTCAGGGAGGAGATATCAGTTATGCTGTGGAAAGACTATATGCAACGGATGTTTCTATGCAAATGCAAAAAGAGATGACAACAAGCATAAGCAATTGTGTGCTTTTTGCAGAATCCCAGCACCTACTTCAGGTGAGGAGGCACTTGAAAGATTGAATAAACGAGTAGAGGCTGGCGATTCCGAAGCAATGTTCAATCTAGGATGTAAATACCGAGATGGAAAATATGGTTGTGCACGAGATTATGGGAAGGCATTAGAACTATTTCAGCGAGCCGGAGAACTTGGTTATACCAAATCATATTGTAGTATTGGTTATGCATATTCTAATGGAAGAGGTGTAGAAGTCGACAAAAAGAAGGCTCAGCACTACTACGAGCTAGCAGCTATGGGAGGCAATGTAAATGCAAGGCACAACCTAGGATGTGATGAATACAGATTAGGTAATATGGACAGAGCTATCAAACACTGGATGATAGCAGTAAAAGATGGGAGTGCAGATTCTTTGTATATAATCCAAGATCTCTACACGGAAGGAAAGTTAACAAAAGATGTCTACACAGCCGCTTTAAAATCTTACCAAGAATATTTATGTGAGATTAAAAGTGTTCAGAGGGATGAAGCGGCTACATATTCAGAAGATTTCAAGTACTATTAGGTCGATGTGTATTACTCTTATTCTCATGCCTCTGCTTGTGATGCTGATATTTCGGCGAGGCTAGTAATAGCAAGAAAAATAGACTTCATATATATAATCTTAAGTCTGATTTCATATATTTAGTCTACATACACAGGGTCACACTTTTCGCCCACAATTTCATGTTACCATAATGAAAGTGTATGTAAAAAAAGGAATATGCTTTCCAATAGAGTTTGGTTCCAATAAAGAGCCCAAACATATATGTATCCACCCAATCATTCGTGCATTTCAACCTCGTCTTTATTCATTCTTTGCTGCCAACGAAGTACTCAACCTCATCTTCTTCTCAGTCACCTTAAGCGTCGGCGGTGAACTACTCTCACTATCATCACCCCAAGTTCGAACAACTTGCTTCTCATTAATAAAGAACCAATTCTCATAAAACTGTTTAATAATCTCTTGTGTATAATCCGGAGTATCAATCTGTTTATACAAATGTTCTTGACCACGTTCTTTCATTCCCTTTTGTAATGCCTTGGTCGCTGCCTCTAGCCTATAATGAGGAACTTTTGTAAAGAACAAATGATGAATGACATGTCCATCCATCATATGATGACTCATACGGTTCACTAACTTGCCATAATCTCTATCAACTGTCTCAAATGCTCCACGCTCGAATGTAAATGTATCATCGGTATATAACTTTCCATCCTCTGAGTGATGCTGTAAGTATGTTACCATGAATAACCAAAATCCCATAACAGACCAGGGTACCATACATACTACTGCAAAGTCGGCTGTTCCCATATTATGCCATAGAGTACCTGCAGTAACGAAAGATACAACGACGGATATTGCTGCATCCAACTTCTCTCTCATAGACTGCCCTTCCCACATACGCCCATAGAAGAAGACATGGCCTCCGTCGGGTATTCCGGTAACCAAATACACAAAGTATAAAAAAGGAAGGAATACCATCCTCAACGCATGACTAGCCTGTATCAAAGGATGTAATTCCTCTTGCTCTTCTTTAATATACCATTGATGACTATAATCCTTCTCTAAATGATTATGATTTAAGTGATGTTTACGATGACTTAATTGCCAGGGGACGAAAGGTGTGAGACATATTACTGAATGTGTAATCTCACCAACGATACGGTTAACTAAATCGCCGTAGGAATTGTTTTTGGATATAGTGCCATGTCCTGCATCATGTCCTATACACCATGTACACCACATGGCAAATCCAGTTAGTATTTGTAATGGTAGTACTTCAATTGCTTGTGCAAACATTGGTAAACTATGATATTGCTCAGAAGTAACTACTGCATATAAAAATGACATTGTTGATATGACTGCTAGTACATCGGCTGTAAAGTAGAGTAATGATTCTTTTGTGGATACCTTCCATGTATCTTTTGGTAACATTTTCATTATTGCACCAGGCTGTGGTGGATTATTATTTAGGACTGCAACTTCTTCATCTTCGATACATGGCGTTGGATCCTCGGGTGAATATTCTATTTGACAGAATGGGTCTTCTTTATTGTTATTTGTTGTTATGGTGGAAGAAGCCAATGATGAGATATGACGACGAGTGGTAGTAGATGAGGAAGGAGCAAATGCCGAACATTGAAGGACGGCCACCGCCGATGCAACAACTAAGCCAATGGTGATTGTTATTCTCATTGTTTTCAACTTGTGTTTATAATGTGGTGAGGATAAGATATATTGTTTTCAACTTATGTTTATGCGGTGAGTTGATAAATTATTGTATAAGAAAAATGAGGAAATAGTTTTATTGCAAGGCTACTATCCTATTGAGAGGCGTAGTACTACTTCTGTTGTTTCCCCATATAGAACAACTGTGTGCCACTGTTGCTGTTGCCGCCGGCAGAGAACACCATATTGTGCGTCATGAAGCAATGTTAGTGCGTGTTATGAGAGTGTTTCTTTATGTCTTATTTACTCGACATTTAAAGGAGGTATCTTTTATGAGAGTCTTTTTACTTTTTTATTTGGGCTAGCTCTAGGGCTCAATTTTGTTGATCATGATTATTTCCTCCTACGATTTGGATGGATATAGTATTTCACAAGCTCGATAAATATATGCCTTCGGGCTTCATTTGATACCATTGCAGCAACGCTATTACTTTTCAATAAAGAAGATACCGCTAAGTCAATATCATGGATAATTGCAAAGAACATCCATCAAGCGATGATAATGACTCCTCCTTCAGTAATAGCAGTGATAATGTAAATGCTATCGATAAGATGACAATAACTGATGACGAACTATTTAAAGATCCACCATTACAAAGAGATTGTCCAATCTGCTTTTTACCTATGCCATATGCTCCTGGTGCTTGTGGAGTAAATACATCGTATCAATTATGTTGTGGGAAGATTATTTGTGATGGATGTTTACTAGTTGAAGAAACCGCAGACGATAGTGAGAAGAAGAACAGCTGTTGCCCATCTTGTCAACTGCCAAGACACAATTCAAATAAGGAGTTCATGGAGAGATGTAAGAAGCGTATGCAACTAATTGATTCACTGGCATACTACACTCTAGGATGTGCATACAACAAAGGCAAATATGGATTAACAAAAGATATGAATAAAACATTAGAGCTATGGAATACCGCAGCAAAACTTGGTTGTATAAGAGCACATACATCTCTTGCAATATCCCATCATGTCGGTCAAGGTGTTAACAAAGATACAAAGAAAGCTATACATCATTGGAAGATTGCATCAATGAATGGACATGAAAAGGCACGACATAATCTGGGTATTATGGATGAACATGGTGGTAACGTTGATAGAGCGATGAAGCACTATGTGATTTCAGCTAAGAGGGGATTTGATCCTTCGTTAAAAGAGGTCGAACGAGGTTACAAGGCTGGACATTTGACAGAAGAGGAATATACAAGTGTATTGAATGCACATCGACAATCTCAAGATGAAATGAAGAGTGATCATAGAGAGAAAGCTTATTATTGCAAATAGATAATAGGTTTGTTTAAGATACTCTTATTGCTCATCAATCAATACATCCAATACACTATCAACCAAATCTAACAACTCTAGAGAAAGCTTATTATTGCAAATAGATAATAGGTTTGTTTAAGATACTCTTATTGCTCATCAATCAATACATCCAATACACTATCAACCAAATCTAACAACTCTTTCCTATAAACAGAATCTATACCATCATCACTGCCCTCTCGATTCCATTCAGATCGAACTTCTTTCACTTCCTCTACTCCCCAAGAAGTTGATACAGTATCACTTTGGTGAACACTACACCCAGGTGCCAATGCACGTGTAGCATGCACTGCTCTTTCTTTCATGCCTCTTGATGCCACAGAACCAACTTTTTCGGTGGGTGGTACCAACATTCGTAATGACAAATCACACCATTGCTCTGTCGTGAATGATCCAACTAATTGACTTGCAGTCAAGGTTGTCGACTCCTCCTCCTCCTGATTGTATGCATCCTCGTGCAATACTACATCCATAACAACATCCTGTCCCAATGCTAATACCTTACTAGCAAATTTATAATCCAACTTGACTAACGACACGTCATTCATTATAATTGGTCCACGAACATTTGATAATGTACCCAAGACATTTTGAACTAATATATTTGGTCCATTGTTTTGAACAAAGTTTTGTTGTGCTATTGGATTGCCTCGTAATATTGACCCTAATGCATATATTGCACGGAGTTTATATGTCGCTCGTGATTTATACTTGGCATTTGATTGTGTCGGGATGGCCATTGTGGAAGATCCATCACCCATATTTTGTGTACGTAATGTCAATTCATTCTCAAAGGATGAGATTAGTAATGAAAGTGCCGACGAAGGTTGTTGCTGCTCATCCTTTATACGAATAGTATCCAACACACTAGAAACATCCTCCAACGCCCAAACATGAAATTCACCACAATTACTAACCGCCGTACCAATTGTCATGGCGGCTAGTGCCTGTATCTCATCAACAAGTATTGCCATTTCTTCATTATCTTTTTCTCCCTCTTGTACTGATAAAGTATGCACACTATCATCCAACAAGGCAACCAAATAACCCCAACCACCCAACGTATGAAAATCACGTGACATATCCACATCTGATAATTGATATTCTAAATCTTGCAATGCCGTTATTATATTATCGGCAACTTCTGATACTTCGTCTCCTTCTTTATCTTCCTCTCCATCTAACACATCAGTCTCGGCAGTCTTCTTCTTCCTTCGTTCAACCAATATATCACTTAAACTCTCATAACTATTACTAATATATTCTTTCATTACATCAATACGTAACTTTAATATACTAGGTAAGTCTGCAACATTATCATTCATATTATTTTGTAATTCAATTTGTCGTTTATTCCATATTTCTTCCATACGTTGTTCAAAGTGGAGGCGTTGTGGAGGGGTTAAGTTGTCTATTCTTGATGAAGATGTATTGGAGGAGGAGGAGAGTTCGGGTAGTGATGGCAAGCCACCATACTTTTCTAATTCCTCGGGTGGTAACTTTGACATTACACGGTGCATCATGTTATAATCCTTCTTTCCAGTTGTCGAGGTAGAACTTGCGTCTTCTTCTGTATATTCTTCTATATCTTTGTTATTGTTCTTATCATCAGCTTGTGTAGTAGAAGACTCCTCAACTATACTTAGAGCACCATTCACATCCATAACAGCACTCTGTACTCCCTTACTACTACCACTATCATTATCATCATACAGAACACCCTTATTATTCGTATCATACTCTTCATCTTGATCATCGTCAGTAACCAACTTGACCCATTTTTCACCAGTACTTAAATCCATACGTACATGTAATCCACTTGGTATTGTATCATTCTCTTTTAATAGTTGCCATTCATTTGTTGCTACTATTTCCTTTGCTGATACTACTGTCGATGGTATTATAATGTTTGCACTAAGTAGCAGAGCTAGTAGAATCATTATTGATATGTATGGTGCATGAAATGAGGTCTGTGAGGATATCATCATATCTCGACGTCGTATCCTCCTCTTTCTATTGTTTGTTGATATTGATATCATCATTTGATTAGAGTATGATGTATTGTTCTTATCCTCTTTATCGTCCTTGCATGGGCCATCATAATAATTTGCAAATTTATGAGTGGAAATCTAGGATGATATCGTACCAATTGCTTGGTGTGAACCTGTGGCGGAGATTGAAATCACGAGTCCTAAACCAATTGAAATAGTAACATATGGCAATGCTACTAGACAGTATATACTCCATGTGTATACCTGTAATTCAACCAAACAATAGAAGAAGTAGTTAGATGTAGTAATTACAAAAATAAAGGTATCTATCTCATCATAAAACTCATTTCATCATTCACCTTGCTTTGCTGCTTTTCTGCTTTGCCTTAGTTAATCGATCGATTGCAACCACTTTCATTCCAAATAGTAGTACAATCAGTTGACTAAAAGGTCTTCCGAGTAGAAGTAGTCTCGAGACTGGGCATTGATATAAAGAGTGTAGAAAGGATAACACAAAAAAGTACACATCTTGTGCACTCTTCACTCTTCTTGAAGGTTCACCTCGCTAGCATAAGAATAACGTATATCTCTCGTTCAATTTGCATTGCATTAATCTGAATTATATGCTAATATCACAAGTATTAGGTTTAATTTTCAATTGATAGTAGTTATTGTATGAAACAATAATAATGAGCACGACCAACATAAATTGCAATGACAAATCAAATGATGATGGTGCTTGTGAGATGAATGATATGTTACACAATATGAAGACCGCCGATGAAGAAGACGTTGTTGCTACTAATATATGCGCTAATTGTGGCAAAGAGGGTAGGGATGTCAACAATACATGCAATAAATGCAAGTCGGCTATGTATTGCAATGCGGCATGTAAAAAGAAACATCGATCAAAGCACAAGAAAGCTTGTGAGAGGCGAGTAGCTGAATTGCATGATGAGGCACTCTTTAAACAACCACCCCCAATGCATGAAGATTGCCCTATCTGCTTTTTACGAATGCCTTTACTCGATACTGGGTGGAGATACAAATCATGCTGCGGAAAAAATATATGCAGTGGATGCATTCATGTCGTACACAGACAAAGAGGGGGAGTTGGCCTTTGCCCATTTTGCAGAACTCTAACATCTACATCTAATGAGGAAACAGTAAAAAAGTTGAATAAGCTAGTTGATGTCGGGGATGCCGAGGCAATGACCAATATGGGGGCTTACTATGCTTATGGGGATTATGGGTTGCCACAAGATTATACGAGGGCATTTGAACTATATCAACGAGCAGCTGAACTTGGATACGCTCCGGCACATAACAATATTGGTGCTTGTTATAATAACGGTGAAAGTGTAGAAGTGGATAAAAAGAAGGCTATACATTACTATGAGCTAGCAGCTATTGCGGGATGTGCCGCTGCTAGGTATGCTCTTGGTAATATGGACCTTCGGGCAGGCAATATAAACAGAGCTATCAAACACTACATGATTGCTGTGGGAGGTGGGCATAGTGACTCTTTGCATAAGATCCAACAATTATACTCAAATGGGCAAGCAACAAAAGAAGATTACACAAAAGCTTTACAAACTTATCAAGAATACTTAGGGGAGATCAAGAGTGCTCAAAGGGATGAAGCCGCAGTGGCTTATGAACAGTATCGTTACTATTAATGCGGGTCATCCCACATGCAAGTGGTTTATGCGCAGGAGAGATAATAATATGAAGCCATTGGCAGCCTCTAATTTGCAATTTCTGAGTGGAAATCTAGGATACCAATGGTATGAATCCGTGGCGGCAGTGGCTCGAGTTCAATTTATGCTTTGCTTCAGATATAATCGATTCTAATCGATTGCAACTGCTTTCATATTCCAAATAGTAGTACAATCATTCGATTAACGGTCTTCTTTTGATTGATGGAAGTTCGAGACTGGCATTGATATAAAAAGTGTACTAGAACGGACATAAAAAATACACACATCTTGTGCATCTTAGAGGCTAGAGGTACACCGTGTTTATAGAATAATATACTCTACAATACCTCAATTCGATTAGCATTGCAATTGTCTAAATTATATGCTAACGGTATAAGGATTAGATTTAGTATTTAGATAGTAGTATAGCTTGATATAATAATGAGCACGTCTGACATAAATTATTGCAATGACAGTGCATCAAAGTCAAATGATGATGGTGTACGTGAAGTGAATGATATGTTACAAAACATGAGTACTACCGAAGACGAAGAGGATAATAATTGCACTGATATATATAATACGTGTGCCAATTGTGGTAAGGAAGGCAGTGATGTGATGAACACATGCAACAAATGTCAATCGGTCATGTATTGTAACGCCTCATGTAAAAAGAAACATCGACACAAACATAAGAAGGCATGTGAGAAACATCAAAGACTTGCTGCTGAGCGTGCAGCGGAAGTACATGATGAAGCACTCTTCAAACGACCACCGCCGGTATTTGACGATTGCCCGATATGCTTCCAAAGAATGCCTTCTTTGCCAACGGGGAGTAGATACAAATCATGTTGTGGGAAGGACATATGCAGTGGATGTAGTCATGCACCTGTTTATGATAACAGAGGCAATAAAGTTACTGAGGAATTGTGTGCATTTTGTAGAATTCCAGCACCTCAATCAGATGAGGAGGTTGTTGAGAGGATAAAGAAACGAGCGGATGCCAGTGATGTCGAAGCAATATACTTACTAGCTGGGATATATGATCAAGGAATACATGGAGTCCCACATGATCATACCAAGGCATTAGAACTATATCAATGAGCAGCTGAACTTGATCATGCTGGAACATTGAACAACATTGGTGCAGGTTATGATACTGGTTATGGTGTAGAAATGGATAAAAAGAAGCCCGAGCATTATTATCAACTAGCAGCTATGAAAGGGAATGTACAAGCAAGAAATTCTCTTGGGTGCATGGAGCAGCGGGTAGGCAATATTGATAGAGCCATCAAACACTATATGATTGCGGTAGGAGATGGATATAATAAATCTTTGAAGAATATTCAAAGGCTATACTTAAATGGGCTTACAACAAAAGATGACTACACAAAAGCTTTACGATTATATCGAGAGTATTTGGGTCAGATTAAGAGTGTTCAGAGGGATGAAGCAGCTGCCTTTCATGAAAGTTACAAATACATTGAGTAGAGTGAACTTTTAGTTAAGTTATTAACTTTTCTATACTCATACATGTTCTCTATGCTAATAGTATAATTACTATGTATTATTACTAAGCTGTCCCTATAATTATATTGATAGAATATACTCCCCTAAATGCGACATCTGACAAAGTGCAATGTCATTGATTCATCTTCTTCTTCATTGCTTGTCGGCGGACATGGCATTGATCTACGATCATACTGCTGTTTAAAATCATCATGTGCTTCACATATCGGACAAACATCAAAAAGTGTCAACCACTTGTTCCTCGTTGTACTGAACTTCTTGAGGTGTATGTTCGGATGATGTCTACAGCATATGTCTGGGAAGGTAACCTCCTCTTGACACTCCTGACATATCGGAACTTCTACTTCTTGATGAGAATCATCACTCACTGTTGATGAATCAGTGCCAGATGGCGGTTTGATTATCGAAGGAGAAGGAGGAGCAACCTCTTGTGCGACACTTGCTTTTATATGATCAATATAAGCCTGCTGCTCTGCTCGTGTCGGAACCAAACAATCATCATATCTCTGTAGACGACGTTTGGATGAAGTTGATGCTGACTGGAGCATGTTTTGTATGTTGGATGATTCATACAGCTCGGCAGGATCCATAGATGATAAGGATACATCATCATCCGAACTTGAGTATCCTTCGCCTTCATCCTCAGAAGACCATGATGAATCGTCACTAGACTCTGATACATATGATGCAGAATCTCGGTATGATGACGCCGATGAACACTCATAGTCTTCTTCTTCTTCTGTGCTGGTCAATCGACGAACATGTACTTGAGGCTCTTCATGAACGATGGTATTATTATTACAAGAGTAACTACTCATCATGAGCTCTGTATCCTCTGTACGGTCACTCAAACTCAAGCATGATTGTGTACAGAAATCTCTTGCAATGGATGATGTTGATGATGACTTCATGGACGGTATCACCTTCGGTCTCTTGATCATATCATGTGCACAACTCGACGAAGAATATATCTCCGATGGACTAGTCGTCGTCGTCGTCTTGTCTGTACGGCCGCGGCCTACACACTTGAGGATCTTAGTACGAAATGAATTACCGCCACCTGATGCATGTTTATCAATCGATGGGCTATCGACAATGTTACTGGTTCGTCTGCCAGAGATATTCTTCGGTAGCAATTGCATCGTATTGCTTCTTCGTCTTCGTCTGTTTTGTATTGCAATTGCGGTCAACTTGATTATGTTTTTATATGATTGTAGTATGATTAACTCCGATTGATATTTCACTGCAATTGCAATTATGTGTTCATTTTATATTGAAGCATGTGTATCGGCCGATCCAAACCTATCTTAATTACTCACGAAGATAGTAGCGTGAATAACTGAGTAGATGTCTTTTTTAGTCTTTTTGTACCACCAAAGATTCGGGGCAGGTGTAATGAGTGTTGAATGACCTCTCATAGGAAATAATACTGTTTAGTCACTACTGCCACGGTCATTTCAAATACACATAGATTCTCCCATGAGTGCCTATGGTATGATCCTCATGTGTATGATTTTTAATCTCTCTGGAGGGAGGAAAAGAATGGATTTGTGTTATGTTATGTTGTGTTGATCGCCTAGGGCCTAGGACTATGTAGGAGATTGTATTCGACTTTTTATTTTTATGCTCTTTGACTTGTACTTGTATCCTTTACTACTAGTACTCCTACAAACAAAAGGAGATACTATCTACAGAGTTGGAGGAGAAGAGCATTATAAATCATACTATAAAGTTGGCCTTAGTTTAACAAAAAGCCCAACAAAACCTAAGCATGCCTGTATCCCCTCCGGATGATGTTGATTGTTCAAATGTTATTATCCTTAAACCTAACTAATTATCTATTCGTCAACTCGTCTACTCATCAACTTGATCTTGATCATCATAATCAGCACCACGAACTTCCAAATCTTCGCCATAGTTTATTGAATGATCTATCGTATTCAACACATGCGATATAGAATCTTCGTCATTAATGTTCAACGGAACAAACCCCACCATTGAATAATCATCTAATAATGAACATATCGCCTCGGTTAATCTATGCCATTTCCTTTCTCTTTCTTGAGTTTTTGTCTTATTAGTTTGTGCTGTTGTAGACTCGGCAGCATTATCGTCCTCAGTTGATGGTTGTATATGTTGATATGCTTCTTGCAATGAAGGAAATGGCCCGCTACTACCTCCTCCATCACCCAATACATCCCATAATTGCAATGCACTTTCCATTTCCAACACACGTTCCATACTAGCCTCCTCAACTAAATCACATTTACTCAACACATTCACATGTGGTAGCTGCATTGCTATCATGGCACTTAATGCCAATAAACTACCAGAAATAAACTTCGATGGGTCAGTAATGAAAGTTGCATCAACTATAAAAACCGATACCATATTATCAACATATCCCCATGTCCTTAATTGATCAATAATCTTATTCATTACTGGAATATGTGTATACAACTCAATCTGTCCTGGACAATCAATAATTAAATATTCATCATCATCATACTCATCTAACTTCTCTTGTAACCAATCCATATTCTGTAATAGATATTCCATACAGTATACTAATGATCCATTTGGTCCTAATTTTAATTCATCCATGACATCCTCGACACTTATTAATTCTCGTATATCGAATGCTACATTATATCGAAAATGTTCAGCGGCTGGATCTAGGTTTATTATATGTATGTTTCGTGCATGTTTTCCTAATGATTTACCGTGCTGTTATTGAAGAATACAAAAGGGATATGTGGTGTTGAGATATGTTGGAGAAAAAAGAGGGTAATACAGAAAAAGAATTGATGTTTGTGTTGACATTTTGCATTGGTCGATGAGTTCAAAATTTGAGAATATACACATGAACTTAAGATATAAAACAAATCTTACCTCCTGCATAATATGACAATATGTTGACTTCCCAGAACCTGCTGGCCCGGTGACTAATTGGATAGCACAACGTCCCATAGAGATAAGATGTTTATTAGTGGTCGGTCAAATCAAAGAAAGATTGGAGAGGTATCCTAAAAAAATGACAACTCGGGGTGTCGCTCGGGGGTGATCCGGTGACTCTTTCATACCATTGAACAATAAAAAGAATAGAGACCTCATATATAGCGGGGGCATAGAGTAGTTGATTAGTGTTCATCATTCTTTCGGATTTGCAGTAAGAAGAAAAGTGCACATCTTGTTCGCTCTATATAGTAGTTGATCAGTTATCAATAATCGTGGCATTGATTTAGATAAGAAGTATAAATCTTGTGCACTTTTATAAAAATTGAGATATGGGCAAACAACGAGAACGAAATGCAATTCCATCATCGGATAGGTTTCCTCATGCTAATAGTAATGATGACTCCTCCAAACAGCGATATGCAATACGATTAGCATTCGATGGTACTACATACAATGGTTTTCAATCACAGCCAGATAAGAATACAATACAAGATCAGATTGAGAATAGATTGCAAAGCTTGTTACGTCGTCCTGTTCGCATAGTAGCTTGGGGGAGAACAGATACCGGAGTACATGCCAAGGGTGCTGTTGTTACTGTCGATTTGTCTTTAGATGAGGTGTATAGATTTGCGAATCAGAGTGGTAGAAACACGGTATCATCCAGTATAAGTTGCAAAGAAGAAGGAGATGAATCAGTTAAGAAGCAAACGGCAGTTCATGCCACGGCAAAGTTTCTACATAGTGTTTTAATACAATTTGCATGTAATCACCCTCTACCGCAATCACGAACACCTGCATCACAATCAAGATATGGATCAATCAGTGCATTAGCAGTTAAGCCAGTACCATTCGATTTTGATGCAAGATATTCATGTCTATGGAAAAGATATGTATATTATGTCTGTGCAACATCAGCTAGCAATGAAATAAATGGATATACTGATGATGATCAAACATTATCTCCATTCGTTTGGAATCGATATGCTTGGATAATTAGACAATCACTTGATTTAGATAAGATGATGAAGGCTGCCGAACTGCTTAATAGTATAGAACACAACTATGAATGGGTAGTCGTAATGCAGGATGGAGAACTTCGAGATACACTTCGGAAAGTAAAGCTATGTGTAGAGCAAGTTAATACTTCATGTGGCAGTGGTGGGTCAGATGCTCCATACTTTTTACAACGAAGTGGCAACACTATAGTATACAAAATCTCTGTAGAGTCTGATTTCTTCTTATATAAAATGGTCAGGAGGATAGTCGGGATACTCGTTGCAATCGGGAAGAGTGATGTCAGTTTAGATGAGCTAAGAGTATGTTTAGAAGAACATGACAAGCGGTACCATGATGAAGATTCGACCACAAACCAAAAGAAGATCAAAGTACCAACCAAGCTATTGCAAACTGCACCGGCTAAAGGATTGTGCCTAGATCATATAGAATATGAAATTCCAATATAAGAATCAAAGAGTCATTCAATCGTCCACAGTTCTATTTAGTTGTGCTACAAATCTATTACTACCCAACCTTGGAAAGTCATACTTAGTCTCTTCCTCATTTATCTTGTTCCATCCACAAGAAGATACGAAATCATTATACAATCTTTCATCCATCTTATTCAAACTTTGTAATTTGAATACATGTGCAAATTCACTCACACTTAGTGGTACTTTATCATTTGCTTCCTTCGATTCATCTCCACAAAACATATGAGCAGGTTGATTAAAACCTGATATACCACCAAAGTAATCTTCCACTGCTTGAATATATTTTGGGTCCTTGAATCTTTCATAGATTAATATCAGATTATACTTTCGGAGTCGATCGAATGCCATGTTGTATTGTTTGAACCATTCATTGTTGGTACAACCCATACCTGAAAAGGTTTGCAAATAACAGTTGACTGCACATTGAGTAAAACTAAATTCGAAAGGAGAACATGGAGAACTTTCAAATCCTTTCGTGCCATTCCACATTCTAAATGGTCTGGCATTGCCTTGTGTTGGTATAAATGACTCATTATGCACAAGCTGCTCACAATCCCATCGTTCTGAATACTTGAAATGACTAATTGATCTCTCCACTGGGTCTCTAAGATTAGTGATGTATATAGTATTCGGTTCTCTACCGACTTCTTCTATATATGATGCATGATTGTATTCATCAACCTGTAGATGTATATTGTAATATTCAGCTACCTTTTGTAGATAGTTACGTATCATTGTCCCACCCGCTTTACGTACATGATAAAAGTATATACGTTTAATTGATTGTGATGTTGTACTTTTAACTCTGTGATGTGGATGACATGATGGAAGTAGTATGTGATTTGTCGGTTGTACTGATGTCTTGTTTACTTTGAAATATTGCAATTGACTAATTGAGAATAGTATCAATGTACATCCAACTATACATAATATACATCCGAGGAGTAATAGTCTTCTTTGTTTGCTTCTAATCATGCCGAGTCATCTGCTATAAGTAGACAACATACATAAGATCTTCTTTTTGTACTGTACTACGTATGCATAGATTTTTTTTACTCTCATATATCATATTATACTCTTTGATAGCTCGCTCTTCAATACTATCACCATCAATCTACTCTACATCTACATCAGTTACCTACCATAACATCTAGCATGACAATTGTGGCAGAAGAAAGTTTCTCATCAAAGACTCCCAATTATAGTGCGTCCCCGAACCACCATTAGTAAATCTTAATCTCATATACATACGCTTTATTGCAATACGATTTGATATAGTGGTATATAGATCATATCCTTGCCCTGGAAGACAGGAGGATATATTGTCAGCCTTTGAGGTTTCAGGTGATACATCACACTCTCATGTATCATTTTTCTCTTGATTTATTTTGATTTTGACTTGATTTGAGTTTGATCTCCTATGACAAATAACTACATAGCTTCAATCGGCCCCTACTCTATTAACAACGCCTACCCTTACCAAACATCCAATTAGTCTTCCCTATAATTTTCGTATTCTGTGATTCTGTGATTAAGACTGTTTTGTTGAAGACCGAAACAATAATAATGAGCACGGCCGCCGACAAATTTTGCAATGACGGTGCATCAAAATCAAATTATAATGATGGTGTATGTGAGATGACTAGCATGTTACACAGTATGAGTACTATTACTGAAGGTAATAATAACAACAGTGATAATACTAATAATACGTGTGCTAATTGTGGTAAAGAGGGTAATAGTAATGATATGAATACATGCAACAGATGCAAGTCAGTGAAGTATTGCAATGCGGCATGTAAGAAGAAACATCGATCAAAGCATAAGAAAAAGTGTGATAGACGTGTCGCTGAGTTACATGATGAACAGCTATTCAAACAACCTTTACATGATGAAGAAGATTGTCCAATTTGCTTCATGCGTATACCAACATTAACATCGGGTAGTAAATATAATACATGTTGTGGAAAGATGATATGCAGTGGATGTATCCATGCACCTGTTTATGATAATGAAGGCAACAAAATGGAACAAACCTGCCCATTTTGCAGAACTCCAACTTCTTCTTCAGGCGAGGAGACAGTTGAAAGGTTAAAGAAACGAGTGGAGGTTGGAGATGCGAATGCAATTAACAGTATTGGAAGTTACTATGATGTAGGGAGCCATGGTTTACCACTTGACCATACCAAAGCATTAGAATTCTATCATCGGGCAGGAGAACTTGGTAATGCTGTATCGTATTATAATATTGGTAGAGCTTATGGTACTGGCGATGGTGTAAAAATGGATACGAAGAAGGCTACACATTACTATGAACTAGCAGCTATGGGGGGATGTGCACATGCAAGATATAATCTTGGATGTGATGAAGCGAATGAAGGCAATATGGATAGGGCTGTCAAACACTGGATGATTTCTGTTAGTAGTGGAGACCCTGACTCTCTGGAGAATATCAGACGAATGTTCTTGAATGGGTATGCAACAAAAGATGATTATGCTAATGCATTACGCTCACATCAAGCATATTTAGATGCGATCAAGAGTGATCAGAGAGACGAAGCTGCGGCAGCAAGGGAAGATTACAAATACATTGAGAATTATTATTATACTAAGAAAGATGTTTAGATATAATGGGCGGGTATCTCTGGCAGTTTATACAATCGGACTGACATGGTTTGTAGGAAAGTTATCCATACCGTCTTTTGTCTACTCATTAAAAACATAGTCAACTTGGAGAAGTATTGTTGATTGTTCTGTACTCTTTATTGGTCGTCGAAACTACCCTCCATATAACAGCAGAGACAATAGCCACCACACTTGCTGCCACATACTTTCTCCACCAAGGCCTTTGACGTACTGCTAACATCATATCATTGTTCAATCTCATGTATTCTCCGCACTTTTCAACAACGGATGCAAATGTTGTCGCATCATAACTTTCATCTAATACTAATACCGTATCATATAACTCAATGAATTCACGACGTCTACTTGATCTTCCTCCCCTGGCAGTGCCTGTAACATCCTCGAATACATTTGTTGCATTTAATCCAAAAGCTTTCTCAACTTTTGGTTTTAGCATGGCCCCTCCACCAATCACAAGAGGTCCATGCAGTATAAACGCTGCTGCTAAACACTCAATATCATTTGCAGATTCTAATGCTTTTATATATTGCTTTGTAGGTTCTGTACTCCATGCATGTATCGTATCTCTCCATTCTTTACCGAGTAATGCCTCTAAATCTTTTTCATACACACTAGTAAATGAATATCCAAGATTCCTAACCTTTGATACTAATAATAATGACTTCTTATTATCGTCATCATCACAACTTGCAATTAATTCATCCATCCTCTTCTCAAGGGAGGCTGTTGCAAGGTAGAATTGTCCCAACATCTCAGCGTAACATTTCGAATCTGTTAACAATCCTGAAACTATCCCTGTTGTACGAAGAGCCTGGCCAGTGGAATGACTTGATCGTATCTCATCCATACATGCACGGAAGAGACCGTTAGGTTTACCTTGGTTGCGTATTACTCGTTCTGTTTGTTCATCTCCGCCACTACTCATATCTTCTGACTGCTCTCCTCTTTTAGATTTTTTACTCTCCCCCAACTCGATGAATATTATGGATCACGGTACCTCCTCATCCTTGCAACAAGGCACTGCAATTTCAGATATAGCTGCAGATAACATGATCAGTGGTAATCATCATCAACAGCAGCTGGCACCAACCTATTCAAACCCAATAGGAACATCAATAGGATATCACAAAGGATTTCTCAAATCTGATCATAATATATCATCGAATCATCCGTCAATACGAGTAGCATTTCGATACATCAAGGAGAAGAATAAGTTGAATTATGATAAGAGTGAACTGATTGGTAAAAGTGAGGAAGTAGAAGATGGAGCATCTAGTACAAATGATATGGACGATGCAGACAAGCCTGATGATATGAAGAAGCAGAAGGATAAAGATGAGACGTTGTATCTATGTTGGATTAATCAAGATGGTATACCGTGTCACTTCCGTCCATTACATCCTACAATTATCAATTGCAACAATATCACAACAACTACCAATGATATAAATGGGCATGGCAATCTACGAGGCAATCAATCAACAACTTCAGACACATCACACAATCAGGAGACGGATACAACAACAACAACTAATCTACTATTGGTGAATGAACATGATCATATAGAAACTACATTCCCAAGTCATGCATTTATATTCTGCCGTCGTGTTGATAATGATACTTTGAGACACACTACTGACACTTCTACTAATGAGAATGATGATGGAAGTGATGATTCGAATGAAGACGATATGCTTGTTGTACAAGAAAATGATAGAACATACTTTATACGGAAATGCAATACTACTCAAGATGAGGAGAATGATACTATTCAAAGAGAAACATACTTGGCTGTGGGTGGATTCCGTCCTGATCCAATGCCAGAGAGAAGAGAAGATGATCAAGAAGAAGAAGGCAAGATAGAAGAAGGAGGTGAAGAAAGTGAATTGGAAAGTGATGATGATAGTTTTGATGGAGGTCGAGAACTTGTGCAACTAGTTACAATCCGATCTATTCAAAGGAAGTCAGTAGAAAAGGAATCTCCTAGACTTGCTATCGAAGCGGATTCAGATGAAGATATTGATCTACCATCAAGCGCTTTGGGCTGCTCAGATTGTACACAGTCTGTGCCATTTCTACGAGGTGCAATGAATCCAAGGCCACCTCATACAAATGCCTTTGTGGCTACAGATTCAACATCAAACAGTAGTAACAATATTGAGAATGGTGCTCCTTCTTCTCTGCATCAAGAGATACCAACACACAATCACGACGAAGATACTGAACATACACTGCAAGTTACAGTTTGCTTGACTCGGCTAGATCCAACACCAATCGACACATCCACAAAACATTATGACAAGGTGATATTAGGTGGATGGCCTTGTCGTATTGAACCAGGATGCTTCCCAAGTGACATGGATATTCCAGCAAATGGAAAGAACTTATTACGGACGAGATTTGAATCAGACTTGGAGGCAGCATCGAAATCATTACCATTTGAGGCACGCGAGAAACTCAAAAGCAGTACTCCTATATGGATAAATAAGTCACAATCATTCGGACCAAAGGTTGCACCGGTTAAGGGACGAGCTGGATGTTTCCATCCTGGCTCAAAGTGGTTAAAGCGAAATGGAATGAATCCGGCCAAGTGTGGTGGAGTAGAATGGTATGATGCCAAGCATTACCTAACAGATTGTGACCTTTGGGGTACAGGTGGATTAATGCTTCATGAACTAAGCCACGCTTGGCATTGTCTGCATATTGAAGATGGATATGACAACGAAGACATTATTAATGTATACAAGGCAGCAATGGATGAAGGGTTATATGACTGCGTACGTGTACATGGTAAACAAGGGCCAAAATGTAAGGCCTATGCTTGTCAAGATCAAATGGAATACTTTGCAGAGCTCAGTGTTGCCTTTTTGGGTACTGAAATAGATGAGGACCGGGAGCATAATAAGTGGTATCCCTTCAATAGACGACAATTGCGAGAGCACGATCCAAGAGCATATGCTATGCTTTGTCGAATGTGGGGTGTAACTGCTGATACTGATAGTGGTATACAGGAAGTATCATCAGATAGAAATGATGAATAATGGTAACTCTCTATAGGATTCGGTGCTACTTACTCTTCAGTCAAAAACATGATATTGCAAACAGGTTTATTATAAGTTATTATCTAACTGTCATTTCACTTCTTATGATCACGATACTCTCAGCTAGTAATTGATAATGATTGGAGTAAGTCTTGTGCCACGGAAGGAGGTGATGCCGATGTTACTATTTCTGGGTTAGCAAGCAGCATTAACCAGATAGTTTCAATATATTCAGGACTTTCACAATCGACTCCGCCCCTCCTTTCTTTCCCGGCTTGACATAACAGATGAAGCTCATCATGAGCATTGACAGAGTCTAATGATACCAGTGATGCATGATTTGTTAGCAAGTACTTGATCACTCCCAAGTTACCTCCACGGCATGCATAATGAAGAATAGAGTATTTGCTTTTATCCACTTGAAATGCTGGGAAACTATCTAGCCTCACTAAGTATTTGACAACTTGGACCGAACTGTATTCACATGCTAAGTGAAGTGGAAATGCCAATCTGTTATCAACTATCCGTATAGCTGAAGGATTGCCTTTATACAATAGCTTTATAGCCCCAAGAGGGGCCCCTTCCATCAATGCATAGTGAAACGGTAACCTAACATTGTCTCCGTTCCTGTGAAGAGTATGCATGAGTGCGGTATCTTTTGCTTGCCTAGCATATTCACGTTGTGATGACATAAAGATAATCAAACTCTCATTTAAATTGGGGTTCAACTTTGCATTTCTATAAAGAACTTTCATCATAATGGCCTCGGGGTATGCATCGTATAGAACTTTAACTATCTCTAAATCAACATTGGTGTTACTTTCCAAATACGTATAAATTGGTACATCACTCAGGTATTCGTAGTCGGTGCCCTCCCCAAAAGGAATACGTAAACTAGCAGCTTCAGGAAAGGCTTCTAGCAGATAATTGATAATCTCCAATGTAATGTTCTTATTCCGACACGCCTCATTGAAAAACATATAAAGATATGCGCATTCTTCACATGCGTCACGGACTGCACAAGGTCCAAGGAGGTCAACTTCCTTTTGCAAAGTATCCAATGATAGATCATTTGATTTGCATATCTTATATAGTTTTGTTAGAAGTGCGTCTGAAGGTGAAGAACACTTTATCGTATCACCATCTCCCATATGTATTAATTCTGATGTATCTGTTTCTGATATACGTTCGCCATTTGTTTTGAAGAATCGCAGGAGTTCATCTTTTACTCCGTACCGTTTTGCAAATGCCATAGACATTTTTTTCATCTTCGTGGTTGGCTTAATCTTAAACAGTGTTTCGTGATTCATATACTTGTTCATCACCCCGATGGTGATAGCGTCAGCCATTTTTTATACTTAAGATACTACTTATAATGTGCGAATTGTTAAGAATAACCGACCGTCAATTACTAATCTAAAATGGGCACTTTCAATATGATGTGCTCTTGTCATGCATACCTTCCTTTGCTCCATACTGCTACACAAATCACCAATATCACTCTCACTTATCATTGCAATCTGCACCTTCTGCGCACACTGAAGACTGAATCGATTACTTTATTACAGGTCCACCACGAATCAAGTTCAAGTCCTCTTTTGCAGTGATTCCCTGACCTACATATACGATATATGCTGTATTATTCCCTTCTTCTTTCTAATACGCCAACCTGAGCTTTCGAAGTGAAGAGCTAGCGTCATAATTTGATATATCAGACGAGGATACGATGCTAAGTATATCATCGATCATGCATCTATCTCATCTGACCACTGTGTTGGAGACTTCCCATAAGTATCTGATTCAGTATTTTGATGTGTAAATAGCAGAATAACATAAGCTCTCTTACCATCGTTAATCTAAGCTATCTCCATAGATATCCTCTACCTCTTCCACTCCTCCACTCTCTTGGATTCTTGGATTTTATTTCTCACTCACATACACAAACACTTCACAATCATATCTCCTACTTCTTCTTTCCAAAGAAACCCATCAGACCTGCCTGCTTCATATTGCCCTTCTTCACACCCTTGGATTTGCCACTAGTACCACTCGACTTGGCACTTCCACTACTACTCTTGATACTCGAACTAGATTTTGCCTTAACATCAACATCCATCGCATCATCATCACCATCATCTTCAACATCCTCCCAAACAGTAACAGTTTCAGTACACATATATCCATTCTCGTCAACTGTTGTCTTTTCAATCATTTTCTTACGACGCTTCTTGGCACCACCTCCACCGCTGCTAGGATTGGCTTGCTTCTTTTGAGTTGCAAATGCATCCATTGCACCTGGTTTTACTACATCCTTCTTCTTCTTTTTCTTTGACTTCTTCTTACTGTCGGATACATCTAGTACGTCATCGTATTCCATTTCATCATCATCACTTTGTTCTTCGACCTTGGTATCTGCTACTTCTTCATCCTCTTCCTCTTCTTCACGTTTACGACGTTTTTCAGAAGTCTTCTTACTTTTCTTCTTCTTAGTCTTTACCTCGACCACATCGTCATCCTCCTTGGCATTATTACGTTCCATACGTTCCTTTTCCAATTCTAAAAACTCCTCATCTTCATCTACATCACCTACGAAATCATCAACATTACCTGATGACTTGGGACTAGTTGTACTAGATGTAGAAGCAGTGGATGCAGCCTTCTTCTTTTTGGACTTGTTGAGTTTATTCTCCTTCTCGGTTGGACTTGTTGCTTTATTAGTATCAATCGAGGAAGACTTCTTTTTGGATTCCTTCTTCTCCTTCTTATCATCCTTCTTTTTAGTTGCACCCTTGAAGAAATCGGCTGCCGTGATTTCTTTACCCTTCTTCTTTTTAGCTGTTGTTGAGATTGAAGTAGATGCACTACCACTGCTTGATCCTCTTTTACCCTTACCCTTATTGTTAGACTTATCATCATTATCATCACCAACAAACATTACCTCACGATCACGTGTAATCCTCTTAACTTTAATATCTTCACCACCCTCACCATTTTCATTATCAGTACAAATAAATTCACGTGCGGGTACTATACTAACACAATCATTAAATATATCGTATATTTCATTACCTTTAGTACGCTGCAGAAGATGTGAGTTTCCACGGTTTATGAAGATGATGGTAACTTTTGTTAGTATACACGGTTTGCAAAAGCAATCAAACAAAGGCAAACTTAGTGTCACTGAGGTTTCATATTAAACACACTATCACACAACAACAACACAAACTTTCCTGGATTGATAATGATTTTTCATGTGATGCTGTTAATTGTTGCAATACACCACTGACAGTAGTGCTGGTGATAGTAGAGTTGCTGGAAGACTTCTTTTCAATGGGATTGCCATTCTCATCAACATCATCTTCATCCATACTTTCATCTCCATCCTCCTCATTTTGTCGGTGCACCTTCTCAGAGTCATTGTTTTCAGAAGTTGATAATGCAATAGAGAATATACTACCCTCACTACCACCATTCACTAATTCCATACGTTGTTTACCGTTAACAACTTTTGATATCATACGTACTACTTGATACTTTTTATCTACATCCATATCATTATCATTAGTTGGAGTTGTGGTAGATTGGGTAACAAGTGCATCAAGGATAGACCGTGCAACATTTCGATTCACGGTTAGTTCCAACATGATGGAACGGAGTGTGATACATTCTCGTGTATCGTTTAAGAGACAGGAGATTTGATTTAGTTGATGTGGTTCGTATTGTGCTGTCATCTTCTTATTAGTGGTAGGTATGGTCGGCATGCAGAAGTTAGATTATGAGGGGGAAAATTATGAGAGTGTAGAGGATACCGTTTTATTTATCGAGAGAGGCATATTACTTGTGGTAGTGTTGGTGGAGAGAGATTGAATAGCTGTATTAGAGATGAAGACAAATAATAATACCGACAATAAAACTGCGTACACCAATGAGTGCAGTGGTACGGAGGAGGAGATATCATCAAGCATAAAAGAGTGCACATCATGTGAGCAAAAAAATGACAACGATGATGCACCTTGTAATCTACTGAAGAATGATACGAGTACTACTGATGTGCCTAGTACCGTATCAACATGTGCAAATTGCGGTAAGGAAGGTAGTGATGTTAAGAATAATTGCAATAAATGTCAGTCGGTAAAGTATTGCAATGCTGCATGCAAAAAGAAACACCGACACAAGCATAAGAAAGATTGTGAAGAGCATGTCAGACGTGCTGCTGAGCAAGCTGCAAAGTTACATGATGAAAAGCTATTCAAACAACCACCATTGCTATATGGAGATTGTCCGATTTGCTTCCTACGAATGCCTTCACTGATTTCTGGAAGTACATACATGGCATGTTGCGGAAAAGTTATATGCAATGGATGTATTCATGCCGTAAAGACAAGGACTGAGAAACGTTCCCTCTGTGCCTTTTGCAGAACTCCTAACGCTACTTCGAAAGAGAAAGACATTGAAAGAATGAAGAAACGAGTAGAGACTGGGGATCCTATTGCAATATACAACATTGGAAATCACTGCTCAAGGAGGTCGTACGGTTGTCCACTAGATTATACCAAGGCATTAGAATTTTGGCAAAAGGCAGGAGATCTTGGATACGCCCCAGCATATACCAATATTGGCTATGCATATGATTGTGGTGAAGGTATAGAAGTGGATAAAATGAAGGCCGAGCATTACTATGAACTTGCAGCTATGGATGGAAATGAAGTCGCAAGGCATAATCTTGGATGTATGGAGGAGAGAAAAGGCCGGATGGATAGGGCACTGAAACACTTCATGATTGCGGTGGGGGGTGGATGGACTGGCTCTTTGAAGAGTATACAAAGGCTATACTCAAATGGGCATGCAACAAAAGATGATTACTCAAAAGCTTTAAGTGCTTATCAAGCATATTTGAATGAGATTAAGAGTGCTCAAAGGGAAGCATCTGTTACATGTGATGATTACAAATATTATTGAAGGTGGCCAAGTCGAGTGGTCTCTATTGAGATGAAGGAGAAAGAGGTACATATTAGTGCTAGAGATATCTGTCATTTCCAGGTAAACTGATAAATCTTAGTTGGTACATTTATTGCCATACCTGTTTATTTCACAACCGACAGTATGAAAAGAAAGACATCCAACATTTAAAAGGTGAACATAATCTTTCCTCTTCTTTCGGCGAGTACCGTGCAAATAAGTCTAATGAATCTTCTTCCTTCCGTGGTTGGTATACAAAGTAATATTGAGATGGATCTACTACTGCTGCCTCTTCTTCCTCTCTTGATACTGATCCATTGATATCACCATTTAGTTGAAGTGTGTCGATAGCTTGTTCGTCTATTTGTTGCTCATGGTACTCTGTGTCATCATTATCGAGAGTGACGTCGCCATCAGTGTGTTGATCCTGTTGTTGATAATGATGTACAATTCCATCATCAACTTCCTTTTCCTGAGGTGTTATCACCTCTTCTTCCTCGCTCTCTTGATTATGTATGTCTTCCACTATCACTCCAGCCTCATCTTGTTTCCTTCTCAGCTCATCAACACCAGCATCAATTAACTGTTTCATGGCCTCGTTGACACCCTCTCCAGTTAGTGCACTCGCCTCAACATGCGGTATATTATTTCTTTGACACCACAGTAGTATCATTTGTCGATTGGCTGGTAATTCATCTTCGGTATGTTGTAATGCGTTTAGATATGTCTGGTCAGTTGACCATTGTGTTTCTTTTAGTGAATAGGTGAGTGGCGATAGTTCTTTTGATAAGGATGAAGTTGAGGAGGTTGGATTACTAGCCTCTTCTGCTGCATATTCATACTTGAGTTGCTTGCCCTCGTATTCGTCGTCTCTTAAACCCATGACAGAACGATGACCAGCTTTTCCGTTGGAGGATGTATCTGTTTCTGTAGTATCCTTACCAATCTTTGATTTCAGTAGATCAATTTTATTAGCAACCACTATAAAGGGTATACGCTTTCGTTTGTTCCTCACTCTTCTTTTGTTCTTTTTTGATGTATCTGTATCTTCTTCTTTATCCCAATATTTCAATCTTTCAGTCCATTCAGAGTGCCATTGCATCAAATGCAGGAAAGACATACTCGATGTGGCATCATAAACTAACATACAGGCATCTATATTCTTAAATAGTGCATCCTCAGCTGGTGTATTATGATAACTACCGCTGCTACTAGACACTGATCTTGATATTGTATTTGATGGAGACTGTTTAGCACTGGTTTGTATATTGTTTTGCAACTCTTTATCACTTTGCTTTGCAACTCTCCTTCTTCTTTGTCTGCCACCACTTCTTCTATCATCATTAGCTGCATTCCAATTGTTATATCGATGTTCATAATTGTTACAATTATTACTTGATATATAATCACCATATATACTACTTCCAGTTAACGATTTTGATGTTGATGATGGACGTATTGATAAGAATTGATAAAAGTTAGATGATCTTCTATAGTCTTTAGCAGCAGTATTTGGTGAGATGTGTAATCGTTCTTTACCGGCTGTGTCCCATAACTGGACGAAGACATCGGGATGATTATCTCGTGTAGTATTGTCAACTTTTTTAACATAATAGTCTGCACCTTGAGTGGATGTTGTGCTCCTCTTTCTTCTTATTGACTGTTCCTTGTTGTTGTTATGAGTAGTAGTTGTACCGCCCTCGAATTTATTATGTATATAACGACGTAGTAGACAAGTTTTACCTGCATTGGCACTACCTAATACTATACATTTTAACCGTAGTTGTTTATGCTGTTGTTGTTGTTGTTCCTCCATATCTCAATGACTCTAGTTAGTGTATGTCTTGCTCATTAAGTAATTGCAAATAAATAGACAACTCTCTCAGTGCACAACAATAATAGGTGATAATGAAGGGAAGGATATGAGTATACCAACAGCAAATTCCAGTCTATATCCCTCCTCTACTCCATCTCAATTCAACTCTCAACTCTCTCAACTCTCAACTCTAACAACTCACGCACTCTCGCCTCTATCTTCTGTGATGGGGACCACCACTATTTAATATTTCTTCTACCGGCATGGCACCGGAGACCCCATATATAGAGGTATAATATACAAAGTAAGTTAAAAGGAAGGTTGCAACAACGATGTTAACAATCCAGATATACAATACAATCTCATTATTGGTTACTGCCGTCTGCCGTGCCTGATTACGGACAGACGTTATTAAGCAAATTGGTTGCAAATCCGCTGATTGATCTACTTGCAAATACAAGGTCTATTTCGGCGTAGTAATCAATTATTAGGGTAACTGATACTATATTGTTTAGATCAAGGTGGATATAGGTTAGGAGAGAAGGAGAGAATATCATATGCACAAATTTTCATGTTATCTTTTGTGCTCAAAACTAATAAAGAACATCATACCAAACAACCATACCAAACAAAAGACATGATGTTACCACTCATTTCAATAACACTATGTCCCATTATTGATCAATGTCATTCATCACCCACTAGCACTAGACAAGAAGATACCGACATCACATCAACATCAAATGCATTGCAACGAGCATGTGTGAAACGTCTTCTAGTTGGGAAGAGGATTAGTTTACCACCACATCAGTACAATACTAGTATACCAAAAGCAACAACATTATCAAGTGATAATGATATAGTATTACCATGCTTATCAGTAAAGATACCTCAGCAACATACATCTGAGAAAGAAGGCAGTGGTCAGTATAAAGTGCTAAAGTATCAAGTGATGGATGTTCAGTCAGCACACAATAAGCAATCATTATCAACAACATCAGCTAAGCTTGTATATGTTATACTTCCGAGTACAAGAATAATCTTTCAACCTTTATGTAGAGACAGCAACAGTGAGGAGAATCAACAACAGCTTCAATCACAAACAAAGAATATCCCAAGATTGTCATTCCACAATAAACAAAGAATGTTACCACATGAACACATCTTAGAATCATTACATTCAATCTTATTCATACAACATACTAATAACAACAAATCATTACCAATACCAAGATGTTTTTTGTTCACCGGTCCACCAGGTGTGGGTAAGACTTATTCGGTGAAGAAATCAATTGATATTGCCAATTCATGGTTTGTTCCTACTACTATTCATGATGATCCAACTACAGCATCAACAGTGCCGAATTCAAAAGATAGTAGAGAGGATAATTCAGTACATCTCATATCAATAAGAGGTTCCGAACTACTAGCATCATCATCTGCATCAAGTGGATCTAATAATTATGCGAAAGCAGCATGTGAATTACAACGACAGTTTGAATTGGCGTTAGATTTGGTACAGTGTACATCATCTGAATCTACTGATAGCAAAACAGAAAGTACGAAGAATCAAAGAAGGAAAGCTGTGGTTATATTCTTGGATGAATTTGATGCACTAGTTTCTTCAACATCATCATCGATAGTTGGTTCAATTTTAGGTGTTATACTAGACAAAATGGAGAGTAGATCTGCAAATGGTAGTAGTAGCAGTGGTTGGGAACAAGTAATTGTCATCGCTGCAACAAATAGAATAGATTCAATACCATCATACTTACGCAGGCCGGGTAGATTAGAGAAGGAAGTGGTTGTAAATCCACCAAATGTTGATGAACGATTTGCTTTGTTAAAAAGTATGCTCGGAGGTTCATCTTCGTCATCAACATCTGAGGATATGGAAGCAGCAGGCCTACAAAAGGTTGCAGAAGCATGTGTGGGATATGTTGCAGCCGATCTATCATCATTAGTTCGAAGAGCTGCAACTCTTGCCATTGAAGAGAGGTTTAGTAACCATCAAGACAATTTGTCAACTCCTCATGACAGCTCATCACGAGAAGATCATCCAATAATCACCACTCACCACTTATTATCAGCCATGAACGATGTAGGTGCCTCATGTCTACGAGATGCAACACTATCAGCTCCACCAAAAACTACATGGGATGATATAGCCGGAGATGCCGGAGGAGCCAAACGTGCATTACGAGAGGCAATTGAATGGCCACGAACACGTCGAAGTGCATTCAAAGCACTTGGATTAACACCACCCAGAGGTGTGTTATTGCATGGTCCGCCTGGATGTGCCAAGACTACATTAGCACGAGCAGCAGCGGGTGCGGCGGGTGTTGCATTCTTATCTCTAAGTCCGGCGGATGTTTATGCTAGTTCGTATGTAGGTGAAGCTGAGGGTATTGTACGACGTGCATTTGATTTGGCTCGGTCTGCAGCTCCTTGTGTCTTATTCTTTGACGAGATTGATGCCATTATTGGTGGTGAGGACGATGGAGGAGGTACTGGTCATGGCATGGCACGTGGCACATCAGCCGAGGCTCGAGTTCTGTCTACTTTTCTCAACGAGATGGATGGAGTAGATGGGTCTGTAGACGATGGAGTGCTTGTTTTGGGTGCCACCAACAGACCCAAACTCCTTGATGCTGCATTATTACGTCCTGGTAGGTTTGATAAAGTCATCTACGTACCACAGCCCGATGAGATTGGAAGGAGAGCAATCCTATCGATGGAATGTAAAAAGTGGTCTGATGCTCTGTCGACATATGCTACTACACTATCGACAACATCCAAAGCGAATGATATAATCTCACATGCTAGTGTTGAGGGGTACTTCAATATAAATCATCTAGCAAGTGATAAAGTCAGCGGTTTAATGACTGGGGCAGAAATCGTGGGCGTGTGTAGAGAAACGGCAATGCAAGTCATACAAAACTTGATGAGTAGTACTTCTACTACAACAGGCATAGCCGAGAGGTGCATGAAATTGCTCAGAGAAGGATTAGAATCAAAGCTAAGAGCGAAAGAACCTCTCTTGTCAAATAAGTGTGTCCTTGAAGAGTACACTGCATTCGAGAGGGAGAGATCGGCTTGATCTGCTTACTAGCATGGTAATAATCTAACAAATAAATCTATTTTAAATTAACACCCTCTAAGCTGACGAAGAGCAACAACTCTCAGCATGATAACCGAATCCATCAGCATCACATCTCATCTCACAATAATTATTATTGATCCAAAAGTTTACCTTGTTGCACTTTTTATTGATTAACCATTGAGGACCAGTGGCACATTCATAACCCTGGGTTATCATCCAAGGAGTTGGCACGTTAGAGCAGACGACACAAGATGGGGTTGGCGTTGATGTAACAACTGCAAAAGTAGGAGAATTTGTTGGCGATGGGGTTTCACAACCTTCTTCGAGTAGCTCACAGGGCTGACCACATTGATCAATTGCAACCATAACTTCGCCATCAGGACAGCCCATATCAGGTACGAGAAACTCAGGCTTCTGAACACAAAAGGCATTGGTAAGATTATCTGTTTCACAATCAACTTTAATGTGGATTTGCAGTTGATTCTTTGATGAAGTATCTGTCACAGTCAATCCTTCACGAGTAAAGGATGTAACACCTTGGGCATCCCTATCGATCCAATCATAAGATAAATCACTCTCAACATACCCAGCAATCACACGCCAGTACAATGTGTTGGTTGATTGGTCCAAGAAGTACTTGTCAAGAGAAGCACGAACTTCATCAAGTGAAGCTGCTTGGTTGAAATCGTAGGTTCGTTTTCTACTCTCTGCATAAATCTGAATATTACTACTTGGTGTGCCCGGTGGAAGTGACATGGCTTGAATCATTGTTGCGCCTTCTTCCATTTGTATCTTTTGAATGGTGAGATGTGCAGGAGTACCCTCGTCAAAGGATAGATACCAGCCTCCGTACTGGGCATGATTAAAGGGCCCAGTCAGGTCAGGATCCCATGATCGTGATGTTGTTTCACCACACGTTTCTGGAGGCCTGCAAGCCGAGATGGATGAATCTCCTTGGAGACCAAAATGTGTCATGCTGCCTTGACGAGTCAGCCTGGCATTTGCTGACGGATTCAACATTGATAAAACTTTACTACCTTGCTGATTATTTTGTGGCATGACAACTGTAAACATAGATGCGAGGTGTCGATCGTCCTTATCACAGAGTTGATGAGGGAGCTTCCAACTGTCACGTATTTCACATTTACCTGGCCTCAAATCAAGGTTCCACCACGAACCTGCCCGAGCTGGACCCATGACCGTTGAGGTGTTTGTACCAACCTTCCTATTCGTCCATGATCCGTCGGAGTCCTCCCAATTAGATTGATACTGCATAGAGTAGACGCCTTCGGATCCGGATGAGCCGAAGAAGATTCCCTGATGTGTGAATTCTTCTCCTCCAAGAGTATCAAAATCATATTCCATACTGGACGATATGATTTGTACTTCAGGTGCTAAACCATTGACCGGAATAGTTACGAAACCAGACCTGCCCGTATCAGCACCACCTCGAGCATCTGCACCGCAGTTGGAGACTCTCCAGTTCGTGAGTATGTGCTTCATAAGGTGATCATACGTGAAGAAACCGCTCCATCTTCCACCAGCGTTTAGAAGATTTTCATACGAGCGGCTTCCAGGATCTGGAACACGTGGAGCGTTTGAAGTACGGCAGTTGATTACAATAGAGTTCATCCACACTGTGAAGAGAACGAATATGGCTCGGTTCTGGAAGTCACTCACTTCAAATCCATTAATCTCTGCCCTTTTACCCCATCCTGTCACCCCAATGTTGGCCAGCCACACTGTGGTGTTGTATACTTTAAACCATTCAATGCCATTTTCATCCTTTGTAGTACGAGTCAATCTCGTTGAACTGACTCGTCCGGCATTATAAATGAGAGTCTCTGAATCTACGTCGTCTTCATCCCAATACAGGCTGCCACCTTCATACATTGCCCCACTATTGGCAGCAAACCAAGATGACGAGTGGATACTATTGCCAGTGATTAGAAGTGAAGGCCTATCTTTAGGCACAACACCGTTGAATCGTAAAGTCTTATCAGCTGGCTCGGGCAAGACTGGAAATTGTATGCCCGACCATCCACCGCTTGCGGCATTACCAATGATGTAGTTGTGAGCGTTGGAGACATAAAAGCCTGAGGCTGTATGATCAGCAGGGACGAGGATTGTATCAGTTTGTTGTACATTACTAACAACATTGCTAGGCATAAGCTGTGCTCCGTCAATCGTATGGATGAATGCCGCGAGGTTGAACTCGACTCTATTCTGCTCTTCAACACCAGATTCTAAATAGAATGCATGACCAGTAATGTCAAAGGCCGTGTTCCGCTGTACCTTGAGATTGAAGGCGTTGTGAATACTAATCGCTCTAAAGTAAGATCGATGAACACTGCAGTCAGTCATCATCGAGACGTGTCCCTTCTCTGGATCATGGTGATGAAAATGAACTGGATAGCGTCCCATGACATTTGTCATTCCCATTCGGAAGAACTCTACTCCTCTAAGACGGCCTTCACCTTTACCAACAACGATGGTGTGGCCACCCAACCCGGTAAGAAAGGTACTTGGGCAAGGAACGGAAGTCCAACCGCTTGCCGGCGAGTCACACTCTAACGGAGAGTCATCGGTTGGATCTGATTTATCATTTCCTTGGATGACAATGTTTCTGGTTTAACCATGTATTGACAAGGGCGGAATAAAGTGATGTTGTTAGTCAACAGATAGATGGCATAATCTCTCTTCTTCATGCAAACATGGACAAATGCAAATAGAGTAGAAAAGTCCCACTTACCGAGTTAACAACCCAACCTCACATTGATATTCTCGTTCACCAGCATGATGATAATGTTCAAGAGGTGTAGTAAGTGTAACCTTACCATAATCTTTCCCGTCAATTGTAACGCACTGCACTCCCGAAGGTGCAATCGTTGCTTCTTCATTGAAATTATAACCCCTTGTATCTTTGACATGAGATGTTGTGACAATTATCTTGCCACCATCGGGCCAGTTGACACAATCTTGAAGGAAAAGTTCAGTGTTACGAACGGCTGGAGCAGATGTTGCCACCTGCACAGCGCCAGGAACAGAAGCGGCAAGTCGAGTCCAAGTAGGATGATACAGCGTACCATGAATGTCAATACGAGCACCTTCGACATCCTTTACGAATATACCTTTGACGCCCATATCAGTCGCAGCTTCAGACGATAAGTGACGATCTGATACTCCTGTGTTGCCATATTCTCCGTGCAGAGTGATACTGATGTTATTATCAATGCGGCAAGTGGCAGATCCTGCCTCAAGAGCTCCTTCTACCGTGATACCCAGTGTGTGCATATCAATGGAACTAGTACCATCAAAGATTAGACGACTTCCAGAAGGGATGGTGATTCGACCATAAGGAGAGTCAGCTGATGATGTTAGTTGTCCTCCTCGAATAATGACAGACGTATCAGCAGGAAGTGTGATATCGCTTCCGTCAGCTAAAGGGGATAACGAATCCCAATCAACTAATCCAGTTTCAAGATGAGGACATCCCGATGGCAGGTCGAAGGCATCATCGGGTAGAGGCATTCTCGGCTGATAATTCATAATTGTCGAAATCTCTGGGTGGATTGGACTCTCATCACCCTCGGCATAGTTAGCAATCCATTCATTAGTAAACTCAACTGGATCAAGACGAGGTAGTGGAGAATTGGTAGGCATATTTGTTACTGGTGATGCCAATGGCGATAATGAGGGAGATACACTCGGGCTCTTTGTAGGCCGAAGGTGCAAGAAGGCGAAAAGAGAAGAGTTAGATTATAATATCATGTGAGAAATGATGGAGGCAGAAACATATTCTCAATTGTCAATTACTCACCGATTTAGTTGGACTTGTAGAGGGGCTCTTTGAGGGCCGCAGGGTAGGGGTTGATGTAACAACCGCAGGAGTAGGAGGGTTGGTGACAATATCACAGCCACCGCATGTATCCAAACAGGCGTCAGATGCCAAAGTCCCATCAGAGCTTTTGACGAAGTTACACCTATCTAAATTTTGGGCAACCCAATCACATGTATGATCAACATTACGGCTACCATGCCAGAGGGGATCATCTTGACAGGCTGGAGTCTCGATTGGGGAAGAGGACGGTGCCGGTGTACTAGATTGAGGTGGTTCAGCAGGACCTCCACCTCCTCCCCCGCCTCCACTTCCATCCAATGCCTCCACCCTAAATATGAACTGATATGCCAAATCATAATCAATAGATACACCTTCCAAAGCGGCTCCTGCACCAAAACTATGTCCAGCACCTAGTAAGGCATAATGTTCCACAATAATATCCACTGGACAACCCTGATAATTATAAAAGATTGCCTCGCCATTAGGGTCAGTGTTTGTACTATATCCAATCCCCGTCGTCTCCACTGGTGGTGCCGTACTGCATCCATTGTGATGTGCCCATGTTGACATACTTTCTAACGCACTCATCAATTCAAAATCATTAGCACCCCCAAAGACGGATGAACTCCCCCCATTATAAGGAATCAACCCATCCTCGGTACCCATTAAATTTAGTACACTAATTGGACGACCACCACTTCCAGGTTGATTATAATTCAGTTCTCCTGGACCAGACCTAGGTGGAGATGCCAATAGCTGTGTAACCTTGGTAACAATACCCTTAATCGGTAAATCATCTCCGGCATTTGCTGCTAATTTATGAGATAATGCCGCTCCGTTGCTATTCCCAATCAAATAGATATTACCATTGGCACCTATGTTTCGTAACTCTGCAATTATCATCGCAATAAAGGCTTGTTCATCTGGGTCAGATGTACATGCATAGTCGTCCCAGGTACATTGATTACCATCCTTTGGACCTAGAATTAGAAATAAAAGATATGTTAGAGTTAGTCCGAAAAAAAAAGTGCAGATATATCTCAAAAGATATACACACGAAACTCTTACCCGTATTCCAACCATCCTCTCCCTGTGGATATACACCAATAACATTCTTATCATGTACATTCGAAGTACGTGCAAACCAATCGTTATTACCACCAGCGCCATGAAAGAAAAAGACTATTGGACACGACGATGTCAATGTTGTTGAATCGATACACGATTGTGGTACATCAAGTTCCACTTCACACTTAGATGTTCGTCCCTGTGATGATGTACATACATCGGTAGTATCGGAGAGTATCTGTGGTGACTCTGGTAGATTGGATTGCAATGCATTAACTCCGCCTCCTTCGCTGATTATTATTGCAATGATTGCAATGGCTGATATCAAGTTACTCCGCCAAGCTCTCATCTTTCTTCTTTGTTTCTTTTTGATTTGCTATTGACCGATGATGATGATGATGTTATGATGATCTTAAACTACTCTTACAATAATGATACCACTAATCGTATCTAACTTTGATGTATTGATGGGCAACTCTTGATAGTGATTGATCTTTGGATTTGAGGCCATAAGACAAATTCATATGTCTTCGTGACAGAATAGACAGCCCTCTCCCTAGAAGCACCTACCTCCCTCAATCCATTAATCTTTGTTTCATGGATGAAGGATATGGGTTGTGTTGAAGAAGAGCAGTAGCATATCATGTGAGTAAATGGTATTTTACTAAGACAATGTCCTATCATATCAACCCTCAGGTTAAGAGATAGAGCCCCTTGAGAATCCCAGACACTTACTACTACTATTAAGATTCCAATCGTTATGTAACTCTAAAACCATCCTTCAAAGTTGGGGTCAGAACTTCGTTTATACCATTTGAAACCGTTTAATATAGATGGAATGAAGATGAATGCCAACGCTACTGATAACGAATGTTCGAATGGGAAGTCAAACCAGACCTCTCCGTATTTCACCACGTAGCTGTGTGAAGCCGAGAGAAGAAAGCAATTATTAGTTTAGGACGATCAATACATAGAAAGACACACTTATGACAACAATAGCTCAATTAGTAGAGAGTCCTAAAGATTTGACTCACCTAGCAACAGCACATCCTGCAAACAATTTGATGATGAATGAGTAATCATTATCTTGTGCTAATGCATCTCCCAAGTCCTCGAAACCAACGAGTGAATCCGAATCTTGCCTTTTAAGTTGTTTCATATCATCCTCCATTAACTCATCTCCAGAAGGAAGGAAAGAGATTTGTCCCCAAGGTGCCGACCAACCATTTGAAAGTGCTATCCGATACGTTGCATACATTGCCGTTATATTGCCAAGACATGTAAGTGCCGCTTGTAATGGTACAAGGACCGGTATTGTGTTGTATAGAAGGTGATATGTACACGCTGTTATGCCTGATGTATGTAGTGGAAGTAATCCCCATGTTAATCCCTTCCACTTTTGATTACCAACTACGTCTGCCCAACGCCAACAGAATCCCATTGCAACAAGAAACTCTACTAAACTTGTAATATGGATGATCCAACATGCAACCGTTAGGGCGTTATCAGGCTCTTGATGTGTTGCCACCCAAGGTAACTGTGATGATGGAATGTCCATAAATCCTTCCAAATATGGAGTATGAACTTGTGCGTGATTTACACCAGGATACAGCGCCGTTAAGAAAGCTAATACCGTCAAACCACCAACTAATTTCACCATTGGTTCATAACTAACAACACTTTCTGGTACATTTATATCAGTAATACCCTTCTCTTCTTGCTCTTTATACCTTAAAGCTTGTCGGAATGCCACCACAGTAACTAGATTTGTAATTGTTAATAGACTTTCAGCACTTCCATGCAGCCAATCACAGTCGGCCAAGCTAACATCATACCAAACTTTTGCACCAATTGCGGCTGGGATGGTCAGGAAGACGAACAATAGACATGTAGCAAAGCCAACAACCACGCCCTTTGGTGTTTCATTTTGTGGTTCATTTAAAAAGAATAGGAAACCCAAGTAAGGAAATAATGAAGCCCCGAAGAAGGGTCCTGCTAATTGTTCGGCTGCACTTTGATCCATTGCAAGTATATTATCATTTAATCCATTCAGAAATGATAGTGTTTGTGTAGTGTATGGAGTAGATGATATATCAATTATCTGTTCTATCGGTATGGATGATGGTGATACGACATAGTGTTGCAATGTAGCTCGAGGCTGATTGTAATATCTTGTTGGAGTTATAAAGGCATTTGATATTGTTGCATACCATACCAATATGAAATAGAAGGGAAGAAGATATGATATTACTATTGTCATGATGGTTTTTCAATTCAATTCCACCAACACTAATGGTATCAGTTCAATTACTGGCAATTAGTCTTTGGTATCTTTATGCACCACTTATCCTCTCGAGTACCACTGATCAAAAGGAAGACTAAAACACTGATAAAACACTGCTGATTAATGATAGATTGATGTGTTCGTATGTCGCTCCCCTTCCCCAGAGAGAATAGACGATAAACTCAATCAAGCCTCAACTCAACAACACTAAAAAATCACCCGTCAAAATACCACCACCAATTAATATTCGAGAAACGAGCCAGGCACTTCTTGCCATGGCGGTAAGGTCATTGTTACGCGGCAGCTGCAGGCTTCTTATCATCTATCTGATACCTCTATCTAACACCTTATCATAATAATCTATCGTTCTAAGAATCCTATTATCATCCTCATTCGTCATCAATCAAAACTTCCCATTTAGTTATTAAAGACTCCCAATTACAATAAAGTGAGACAAAACAAAATGCACATCAAAAATTAGCCGCCCAAGATAGAGCTCTAGCCTTCTACGAAGCCTGGATATTCTATATCTATCCAACTCATAGTTATGCCACACGCCGTGGGCTTCGTCCCTTCAACCTTAATCTAACACAATATACAACATCTCTCCTCAGCATTCAATAATCAATATCAACAGCAACAGAGTGTTTACTTTATTAGTACTACTACTACGCATCTATTCTAAAAGAATTAAAGTATCTTGAGCATCTAGTGCATAGATTTAGCAGCAATATCCTTTGCTTCCTTCAAGGTTCTGACCCTTTCCCCAGATGGAGAAATATAAAAGTAATTCTTCTTCTTACCAATCTTCCTTGAAACGATATTGACTCTCCAACCCGGACCAAGCTCGGGTCTCTCCTTCGTCGTGGCAGCTCGGACAACTTCGTCCTGACTTGGGGGCATCTCCTTCGTAGTGCTGTTTACCACTGCAGACGGTATCTTCTTGGAAGGTTCTTCAGTAGAAGCCTTGGTCAGTTTGGCAACTTTAGCCTTGGGCTTTGTATCCTGTTGTTTCCCTTTAAGCTGGGAAGTAGTACAAAGCTTCATAAGATTACCAAGATCACTTGCAACTTTAGAAACATTCATATTCTCAGGATATTGTTCAATGGTACGCTTCTCTCGTGAAACTGACCACCTTTGTAACTCCTTTGCCAATGCCAGATACCCCCTTAAGATGTGTGGTGGATATGTGGAACAAATGGCTTGTACTTGACGTTGTTGATACTGATCATCTTGAACCTCCTCCTCATTGCTCCCCATACTCTTTATCTTTCTCAAAAATCCAAATGCAACATACCACATTAGTTTTTGATAATTAGGAAACTTGTATTGATTCCCAACCTTCATTTGCTTCTCAAGTCGATAGATAGTCAGTTGCATCTCAAGTGAATGTTCGTGAACAAAGTTCCCTCCAAAGACTAGACTATCCTGAGGAGTGTACACGGCGTGAATCCATCCACTTGCTATGAACATAGTCTGTCCTTGCTTAAGTGTAACCTCGTACACTTCCCCTCCACTCACCTTGATTATATCCGGTAGGAATTGATACTTGATTGATTTATCTGTTGCCCACTTTGAATAGATCTTTAAGTTCTTGGATGTTGGTTCAATGAAGTAAAATCGTTTACTTCCGTGATATACATGATACCATACTGATGTGCCTCCAAAGTCTACATGAAAGTCGGTGTAACTACCAGCGGCACTCATTAGACAATACTTTGCTACTCGTGGTTGTTCCTTGTTTAGATCCTCAAGTTGTTGTGCAATATCGTCTTCGTCCTCTTCATTATCTTGTTGTTGTTGTGCAATATCTTCTTCTTCATTATCTTGTTGCTCTTTCGTTTCTTGAATTGCTGTTGCTACCGTTGCTGCTGCCAAGTCTTCCAAATTATCAACACAGTGAGTGGCATTAAGAGTTGCCTCACTGCTGTTGCTAGTAGTAGTAGTATCTTCTTTGCAATTATCATCCATAACATTCGATTCTTCAACCAGTTGTTGTGGTGGTAATAGAAGCGATTCATCCAATCTTTCAACAGAGCCAGTGGCATTAAGGCTTGCCACGCTACTGTTGCTAATAGTGGCAGTATCTTCTTTGCAATTATCATCCATAATATTTGATGGTTCTTCATTAACACACTTCAAATCATCCACACAAACAGGCCAATACATATAAACAAAATCCAAATCTCTAGCAAATTGTGGTTCACTAACTAATTCACCCAATGGTGTTTGACTAAATTCCAATGTAATTACATTTAATATCCTATCACGTTCATTACTTGGTGTTTGCAAATAATTTACCCATTCTTCTAAGGTATACGTTGTTGTTAATTGTGTGGATGTATCGATTACTTGGATACGACGATATGGTCCTACTAGTTTTGCTACGTTTGAATATGTAAATGGTTTAGTAGTAGTGTTGCCATCGTCTTGTACTACTGATGTTGTTGACGATGTTGGCAAACGTAATCCCAATTGAGAAGGAGACTTATTCTCAAATAGTATTGGACGATTAAATCCAAATTTCATTGCATACTCTTCATTCAATTCTTCAGTATTATTATTGAGTTGCAGTAAAAAACTATTAGTAGTATTAAAGATATTTTTGTTGGTACGTTGTGTTAATATACTACCAAAGTCTAATTCCTGTCCATCATTTGTTGATACTGCATTACTAGTTAGTAATGTTTCATTACTTCCATTTCCACCGTCATCTAAACTACCCGGATCATTTAATAAAACAAAGTTAATACGTTTTCGTTTACGTAATCCTGATCGACGAGTTTTAAATGTCGATGGACCATGGTAGGGTATACAGTCTTCACAGTGATACTTTTCATATTGGGAGGCTTGTTGGGGTGTTATTGGTGGTGATAATTCATGTGCATAATACCATTTACCACAGTTGGGTGCATCACATTGGATCATGAAATCTTCATCTTCTTCTTTGGTTTTGTTTGACATGGTTTTGAGAAGGGTTTAATTTAATACACTGATACCATCAATACTTATTATCAATTACTGATACTTCAATACTTATTAATCAGTATCAATGGCAAGAGAGGAAAAAGAAGAATGTTGAAGTGGCCCTTTAAGCTAGGATACCCTCCTCTAATCTCTATAATATACTCAATATAAATCTGGCGTCTCCCAAAGTACCACCAGTTGAAAGAGCGTTTAATACTGGTTTATACTATAGCCTGGTGGTATACGAAGTGGACTGAGAGTGTATTGCAATCGATATTACAATTCCACCAACCTTGCATTTTCATTTTCACAAATTTTGTGGTAAACTCTCATAAAAGGATACCGTTAGGTTAGACTCTAATTCAAGTTGCAATCAGCAGTAGGGTGAGACTATGAGTATTTCAAGGTTCGGTCATCTACCTAATCCATGTGATAATCGGGTACTATATACCTGGGCCTAAATATACTTGACTCAAAATAATTGAATGTACCAAAAGTATGGGCGTATATCGCAGCAGTCTAACACTGTATGCTTTATACGCCGCCCTGTTACGTTAGTAGAAGAGCTATGTCATCGTCACCGTCTGCGTCAGAAGTTAAGGCATCAGTACTGCAATTCCTAAACAACGAGTGCATCAAGAAACAAAACCCAAAGCATGCTAAACAAATGGAACGATACATGAAGAATATATATCCCTTTTATGGTATTAAAAGTCCTGAATTACGATTAATGATTAAGCAAGTACAAGTACAATATAAGTCACAATGGACATCAAAGATACTTCTAGCAACATCCGAGGAACTTTTGAGTAGTAACTATGGAGATAAGAAGATGTTAGGTGTATATCTATTAGGGGTTCCGTCGAATTTAAAGCTTATCCAATGTGAACCATACATTATAGAAACACTGGGTACATTTATTGATAACTATGTTAATGATTGGGCAACATGTGACGGGTTATCTTCTCAAGTTTTACGAAAGTTAACTGCATTAGATGACAAAACTAACAACAGTACCAATCACTCTAATGAAAGATTTGCAACCAAGGTACAAAGTTGGTGCAAAAGTACAAATGGAGATTGGAAACAACGATCAAGTTGTATATCATTCGTATGTTTAGCACGTCATGGTAACTATAATGATATCATCCTCAACATTGCAACAAATGTCATTCAGAATCAAAATCGGTTTCCACAATTGGGTGTTGGTTGGGTATTACGTGAATTATCTGTAGCAGATGAGGATGTAGTTGTTAGTTTCATTAAGAATCATTATACTGAGTTTACAAGAGAGGGATTATGGTATGCTATTGAGAAGATGAACAAGCCATTACAGAAGCAGTTACTGAACTATGATAAGAACAAGAATAAATGAGTAAATGAGTGTCTCAAGGGGGGCCGTGGGGGAGCTGGTTGGTGTATGAGCTGCTAGGTGGAACAATGCTACTCCAATTATGCCACATTATGAATCAAATTGGTGTGGACGATTATTGGGTTCGTTTAGCGAAGAAGGGTATCCTCGATATCCTGAAAGGTCTGTACAGCACAGCGCTGTCACTTGCCATCAAGATAAAAGGAAGGTAGAAAGAGAAGAAGGGAACCCCCAACCAGACAAGGCAGGCGTCTACTCACACCGGTAGCAGATCCACGTAATGTGGCATTTGAGATTCCAATCAAAAGAGCAGAAGCATAGGCAATTGCACTCAAAAGCTCTATCCAAAGTATTTGAGGAGGCTGATCTACTTTCAAGAAAATCAGACAGCAGCCTTTGGTAGTAAGACGGTGCCTTCCATCCCTCAATCACTTGATAATCCACCCACGTCTGGTCTAGGAAGTAAACCCGGAAGACCATATACTCTTGTTCTGGTTGGTTGTGAGGATTATCTTTACAAGACCTCAAAGCCTTTGTCAAATCGTAGTAACCAAAAAAGTAGTTCCTCCCGTTCATCTTCGAGTAAAGTCGTTTCTATTGATCTGCATGGTCTTACCAAAGTAGAAGCACTTCGCAAGCTTGATAACGCTTTATCCGATTGGATTGATTCGGCAATGAAAGGCAGCTACCCGTTGTAAAGACGGTGAAGATTATTCATGGAGGTGGCAGCCTCAACAACTACGTTTCTCAACACAACAAGACATAATACCATCACCATCCTACGAAATAACCTCCACTGATCTTAAAAACTCATGGCTACCAGCAACAAACATTCCCACAACATTATACAATATACAAATGATATCAGCACATCGGGGTATAACTGTTTCATATTCATTAAAAGCGGCAAATATTGTTGGTAAGACTAGTATGGTACATATCGAGCCAACACAATTGATTAATAGGATTAATTTAAGTAAGGATAGGTATCGAATGGCTGTTTTGGAGGAACAGAAACGACAGAGAGAAGAAGAGAGATTGGCAGCGGCAGCAGTAGTAGATACGGCAGCAGAGGGAGAGAAGGAGGAGATGGATGATCATGAGAAAGAGGAGGGGAATGATCATGAACCGAGTAGTAGTAATATGGATAATGTAGAAAAGCTAGGAAAGGTTGCAAGTATATACTCGGAATGGGGTGTTGAGTTGGCATTATCAAGATGGTGGATGGAACGATAAGGCACAACACAGAGTTGACTGAGAAAGGAAGAGGAGATATTGAGAAGTGTATTCGTAAATGTAAAATGATCGTACTGAGAAGACTTGGGAATAAAGACTTAATGTTATCAAGCTCAACTTCTATCATCCGAGTTTCGGTCTAGTATCTATTCTTCGAGTTCGTATAAGTCGTTCATACTCTAGAGCCTCATGTATCAAGTGTATCCTTGAGCTGTTTGATGATAGAACAAACTCACTCATCTTAACAGTAGATAGAGAGTCGTCTAATGATGCATCATCTTGTTCAGCAGATTCATAACTCCTCTGAGTATCATAGTATGCTTCATGATCATGTTCATATGACATCTCATTTGCATCTAAGTTCTTCAATGAAGTTGTGCTTCTGTACTGCTCATTCATCTCAACAGTACAATCTTCTTCTTCATATTCACAATGATTCTGTGAACCTATTGGTTGATGCTGATAGACTAGTGCTCTCTTTTTCAACCATGCCCATATATTTAGATTCATTATCCCAATACTTATACTTCGATCAACAACTACCAATGAGACATCGACTGAATTTCAATTTCATTTACAACAAGATAGGGTTGTATCCCGAACATTATTATTTCCTATATTGCAAATACAGAAGACTAGATTGAACTAAGCAACGTGGTGGTCACTGCAATCAGTATCTCTATTATTAGGGGAATTCATGTCTCCTAAAGTGTGAGATACCACATCAACATCGAGGCTCAAAATCAGAGAAGCCAAATCTCTAAGGAGGATGCATCTGCCAAATTCTACAAGGAACGCATGAGACACAAACATAAAATCAAATTAATCTATACGTAGTGAGTGCGTGGAGAAGTTGAGAGACACTCTCCTTCTCCAAACCCCAACTCCAGGAGGATACTTCAATTCTCTATGACTCAAGTGTCTCATCGAACCTTATCGAACCTTGTGTGAAATTATATCTCAATTCTCTGCGACACATCAAATAATAAATAACACGTACCCATGTTCCTTGATATCCGCTGTAGCCCCCGGGGTGAGAACCGGTACACATTAGAGAGGGCTGGAGGGGGAGAACTGATACAGTTAGAGAGGGCTGGAGAGAACAAAACAGAGAGGCTGCCTTGTTGATACGTTATACTAGCCTCAGAAGTAGCTGATTGAGAGACAAAAAAAGAGGCTGCCATATTATCTCCATGTTCCTTAATAATTGCTTTTGTCTCAAAATGAACACGTACAAATGAGTGGTGGCGAATCTGATTGTGTTTAGATTGGCTATCTACTACTTGCAACAAATTAGGTCTCATAATTTCTAGACTCTGCCAGAGAACAAGAGATTGTACTATTCATTGCAATTGCAAATCTATCAGCATCACAAGGTAAGAAGACGATCTAAGATAGACGGTTTGTGTATATCATTCTATGCATCTAACTCATCCTTCTCGTCATTGCAATACATACATCTTATCAACATCATTCATAGCAATATCATCCTATCCTATCCATCATCATGAAGCTATCATCATTCGCCGCTACTATTGCAATATCACTCCTCTCGACTACTGAAGGATTGCAAAGCAACCTCCGATCTGTTGTGCCTGATTCCATCTCAACAGCTGCATCGTCGTCTAGTACTACCGACGTGTCACTTCGAGGTACTACCCGATCTGCTGCCGCCTCTGCTGCAACACCCTCGAACGATATCCAGAGGCACGCCCAAGCAGTTGACGACAGATACTACTATCCCTCTTGGAATACTGGAGAGCACACATGTAAAAATGATGGTAATGCTCCCAACTATATGAAGACTGACAGTGGATATCATGAAAGTACTCTCAAGGACTGCTGCGAACAATACTACAGCTATGACATGCACACTTGTATGGGCAACAATCCAATCGATATCGAGGGCTTCTATCCTGCTTGGGCAGATGCCAACGAGATCAAGTGTATGAGTGCCACCGACACATTACCTCCCGCCTACATGCTTAATAACCCCACCGCATGGATTGATTCTGACATTGCAACTTGCTGCTCTCGTCGATATGGTTGGGCAACTGCAGCCTGCATTAGTGCTAGTCTTGAGGCCGCGGGGAGTAGTACACCTGCATCATCACCTGCAACAACAGCATGTGTAGGCGAGTGCTACACATTTGATAGTCAGGAGGGGAAGATGACAGTCACTACTCCTGTCAATGGCGGATGTAATTCTGATGCAATGTGTGTAATGACTTTGGAATCTATAACTAACCCAACTCCTCCAGCAGGCTCGGTGACAGTCCCAACTGGATCGCCTACAATCGATGAGGTAAGTTCTTACTCGTCTTACTTTGTGCTTATCAATCTACACACTCACATATACTTACTCTCTCATATGATATGTATGAACATGATAACATGGTGGTATCTATCTCATCATAACTCAGCTGAGTACACCAACCCCAAGCCATTCTCCCTCCCGTAGTCCAAGCAAGGAGGTGAGTATCATGATCGTGGTCTACATATCTTGTGTATCTTGTCCAACTAATACTAACTACACTACTACTTCTTTCTTCAAATCGTAATATCTCATAGCCTACTCAGGGTCCGTCTGTTTCGCCATCCACTAGCCCAACATCTACAGTGAGTTGATATAATCTTTGGAACGATACCAGTGCAAGGGTGGATATACACATAATACTCACTTATATTCATATCCTTCTTTCTTCATAACATGATATCTCACAGCCAACATCTACCCCAAGCCAGTCTCCTTCGAAGAGCCCGAGCAAAGGGCCGTCAATGTCGCCATCCACAAGCCCAACACCCCTTCCATGTCCTGCCGATGAGACTCTAGCTGTCGGTGCTACCTGTTCTGCAAGCTGCCCCAATTCGTGTGGAGTAGGTCTTGGATGCAAAAACTCGTGAGTTTAGTATCTTTGACAATCTGTAGATACTGTATCCTGGCCTGACAACTAACGACTTTGTCCATTCTTTTCTAATCAGTCAATGTCTTACTATAGACTGGATTCAATTGGGTGGTGATCTTGATGGAGAAGCTGCCACAGATTATTCGGGTCATTCTGTCTCCCTAAGTTCAGATGGAAATACTGTGGGTAAGTAGATGATAATCGTATCGAGTTTTGTACTTATTCACTAACAAATACTAACCTCTTCTGTTTGTCAACTTGTGGTATCAACTTCTCATTATTCCCTTAGCCATCGGAGCACATTTGAATGATGGTGAAACCGGTGTCGTGACTGATGATCGTGGTCATGTTCGTGTGTATAAAAGGGACGAAAGTAACCAACCACTGGGGTGGACACAAGTAGGTAATGACATTGATGGTGAAGCAGCTGGTGATCAGTTTGGCTTTTCTCTTTCATTGTCGGATGATGGGAAGATTTTAGCCATCGGAGCCCCGAAACATAAGGGGGAGGGATTATCATACGCAGAGGGTGTCAATGCCGGTCATGTCCGTGTGTATCGACTTAATAACGATGAATCAGATTGGATAAAACTTGGTGACATTGATGGTGAGGATGGTTATAATGAGTCAGGCTACGCTGTCTCTCTAAGTTCAGATGGGAAGACTTTAGCCATCGGAGCGCCATACAACCGTGGTGCAGATACAAACGCCATTAACAGCTGGAACGGTCATGTACGTGTGTATCAGCTTAAGGACGACGAATCAGATTGGGAAAAACTTGGTAACGATATCGATGGGGCTAATGATGGTGACCAGGGGGTATTAGGTTGGTCTGTATCTCTTTCATCAGATGGTAGAACAGTAGCCGCCGGGGCTCCATACAGTACGAAAAATGGTGCTGGTTTAACTGGTCATGTTCTTGTATACAAGTTTGATGATGTCACCTCAGACTGGGTAAAAATAGGTAATGGAAATGGCAGTACCTCTGGTAAGGTTGGTGTTGGCGTTGCTGGAGAAGATTATTCGGGCTGGGCTGTCTCTTTGTCCGCGGACGGAAAGAGTGTAGCCATTAGTGCATATGGAAATGATGGAAATGGTAGCAAATCTGGTCATGTTCGTGTGTACAAGGTTGATGATTCGGATAACTGGGTACAACTGGGTCTCGATATTAATGGTGAAGCTGCTGGCGACCTGTCAGGTTGGTCAGTTTCTTTATCGGCTGATGGGAAGATTGTAGCTATCGGTGCAAAGGTCAATGCTGGTGTAAATGGCGGTCAATCTGGTCATGTGCGTATTTATGGTTATGATGGATCAGGTTGGGTTAAACTGGGTGAGGATATTGATGGCGAATATGCTGGTATGCAATCAGGTTATTCTGTCTCTTTGTCAGATGATGGAGAGACCGTTGCAATTGGATCTCGTTTCAATTCTGATAATGGTGGATGCTCTGGTAGTGTTCGTGTTTATGAGGTGGCCACCTAATTTGTTGTATGGTACGCTATTCGAGGAAGTTTAATATAAGCTTCTAGCCCAAGTTATCATCATATCTTCTTGACATTGCTTGAGCGTTCATAAGCCTTTTCATTGTCTTCTCGTCTTCTCAATATATGTGAGTGTGATGATTAGATGCCCCTTATTTGAGATTTGTGCATTATTGATAAGGAGGATCATGTATTGCTGTTTGCATGGTAGACTTACAGTACTTCGTTCCTTATTGTACCAATGTTATAATCATTGCACTGAAGATGTAACTCATAAATTGACTGTTTTGTCCGATTTAAGAATATACTATTTGAGTTTAAGGCTACTAATAGGACTAACCACTAAACACCAAGTAAAGATAGATAACTATCCGAAGATCCTTCAAATATCCCTCCATCTTTACCCGATGTTCAATTACTTAATGTAGGTCATTCTCTCTTCTACTCTTTGCAATGTCTCTATGCTCCGTGTGTATCATCTTTGAATGTTTAGATATGTGATATCTAAGTGATGTATGTAGAGTAGCGTAATTATTGAAAGTAGAATACAAAAACTTGTAAATAATCTATTCATAATCATAGTATGAACTGGAAAGGAGGCTGATGTTTACTGATGATGACTAATATTACCTCCTTGGCGTATGGAAAAAGAACACAAGATGTGTACTTTTTTGTAAAACCTTTCCCACTCAGGCAATATTGATTAAATTCGGCCTCGAAAGTACCACTATTCGAAAGAGCGCTAAATACTGATCTAAATCCTGTATTATTGGTATATGAAATCAATTATTGTGAGAGCATTCGATATTGCAATATAATACATCTATCGAGTCGTCTATCAACTACTCAATTGTGGTATCCTTCGGTTCATCTTATTTTACCTCTTTTACACCGTAATATAGTTTTTCTTTGGTGGAGTTCATATATCATTTGGTAGTAAGTTTTTAGTATTGTTGGATGATGATGTATATGATACCAGTCCAACAATAAAGAGCAGCATTATCGAAATCCTTGCTGAATAATTGGTTGAGGGTGGTTGGATTCGTCAAAACAAACAAATTGCCAATGCCCCAATAAAATGATTTCTTCTTCTTGTGTATTAGTTCTGATTGTGTTGTCTCTGTGTAGATTGGTAGTAGTCGATTTAAGACATAATGACTAGTGATTCCAAACATTAAGCTTTAGAATAGATAGCTACTAGCCATCCCGTTTTATCTATTTGTCATACTCTAGCGTCCTCTTTACATTACCTGGTTCCTTTACAACAGCATGAGTAGCAGCTGAATCATTTGTCACTATACCAGAAGCAGGTAAAGCTACAATCAGCACTGACATGTTATCCCTCGAATTCTTATCGAGGCACTTTGCTAATAAGTCATCACCAACTTTGGCAAGTACCTCACCTTCTACTGTATTGTCGGACATGTTCCGTTCTTTTGATGCTTTGAGTTCACTTTGTTCTTCATTAGTATCGTTTGAAAGTTCATCAACCCATCCAAACTGTTCTGCCACCCGTCTTGCTACGAATTCGCCTACTTCTTCATTTGACATGACATCCCAAATCTGTAATGTGGAGAGTCGAAACAGTATCGATATGAGTAACAAATCACTTCTAAACCTTAACAAGCAACGAATGATAGAAATACTTACACCATCACAAGCCAGAATCAAATACATATCTTCGTCATCTGCACGATCTCTAACACGAATATCGGGAGAACATGTCACTGCCTGTCGAGATGCTGACAAATCCTTATTTGACTTGTAATCTTGATCTCCAAAGGCTCGTGATACTCCCAACAGTTCCGTATCAGATTTCTTAACACGATGTACTTTTGTATATTCACCATTTTCATCATCTTCATCGGGTGGGATATGATCAGTCTGTACTGACAATCCAGCCGATTCAATTCTTGAACGTTCCCCTGGAAGGTCGGGCTTATGATCTTCTGACATGGCAATTACCTCAATTGAGGATGGGTCCCAGGTGTTACTATCGTTCTTATTCTTCTTCCTAACTAGGATACAACGAGCATCACCAATGTTTGCCACATACATGACACGATTGCTCACTAGTGCCATAATTGCAGTACTTCCACCATCCTTGGGCTTGGATTCATCATTCTTTAAGTCCTCATCTAAGTCAAGACATGTCTGTGTCAGTACCGAAGAAAGTGTGTCATCGGATGACCTGTTGCAATTATGATAAGCTGTAGCCCACTTATGTTGACTCTGTAACTTGGAAACTAAATTCTCGGCAATAAACTTTGAGGCATGACCTCCATCTCCATGTCCATCGAATACGCCAAAGACAGCCATCGTCGTGGGGATACTGCTTGAAGAAGCATCTCCTTCCATTGATAATGGTCGGGGTACTGGATACTTCACTAACATTGCATCCTCCATATCGACACGCCAACCATTTGCTTCCGATGCTGCCCATTGCAGTTGCAAGACATTCTCACTAGCTGCTGTTTCTTCTTCTTCTTCATGACCTGATTCTTCGTGTATCGTTGGCGGTGGAGGTGGACTTTGAAATGACGTTGCAAAGTTGGCAGTAGCAGCGCAACCGGGCGTATGAGTATACCTACCATTCTTTCGAGGTGTTGGGCTAAAATACGAGTTGGTTCCAGCATCTATAATGGAACCACCACTTCCCGGTGTAGTAGGAACAGAACCTCCTCTAGCACTACTGCCAACATTTGGACTTAAGTACTGTTTCTGTGGTCCACACCTAGCGTTGGGAGGTGTACGTTCTCCCCGACCACCATGTCCAATAATACTTGGATCACCAGGCTTGTATAACATATTCTCGACTATTGAACGACGAGTCTTGGCCCTTGAGGCTGTTGATGTTGCTGCCATTCCCAATGGAGAACGACCTGATAAGTCTGTTGGTACTGATGATCCAGCAAATGTTGGTTGAGGTGATAATCTAGATGTAGGTTTTGGTGATAATCCAGATGTAGGTTTGGGTGAACGTGACAATGGAGTTTTCGGTGTCTGACTTCTCTTGGGTGAACGTGACTTTGGAGTTTTGAGCCTTCGTTTGATTGGTGACTTTGTTACAGTCTTTGGAGTGATTGTAACATCTTTATCTGCAGTATTGTCATCTTTACTTGCCGAAGTCTCTGATGTGGTCAGCTTGGTCACCATTTCCTCCACAAGATCTGTAATCACTTGATCCTTATCATCTCCTTCTTTCTTCTCCTCACCACCCTCGCCATCACTGCTCCCACTGTTACCATCATCTTCTTCTTCATCATACATATTCATCTCCATATCCTTCAGCTTATTATACGCTCCCTCTAGTACCTTTATCAATTCATCATGCATATTAACAGAAGCAATATGAAGAGGAGTACGACCTTGTAAATCCCTTTCATTCAGATCCAACTTGTATTCTCCATCTACTTCACTACTACTGCTGACTTTATCTTCTTCTTTTCCAATGAACATGACATGATTTGATAACAAATACTCAACAACTTCAATATTACCAACCTTACATGCCGCATGTAATATTGTGTATCCATCAGGCACATTGGCAATATTAAATGATCGTACTTTGATCATATCTCGTTGTTTACTTAATACCTTGTGGATCTTTTTAATATTCTTACTTGGTATAATGTTGCCATTCTCATCTAACTTGGGTGGGATAATATTACCATTCTTGTCTTTTTTGGGTGGTTTAGGTTGTGCACTGCATAAAGTGAATAGATCAGATATATTTGCCCATTTCCATGTTGGTGCATTGGCAGTTTCGGCTGTTTGTTTTGCTGCGGTTATTGTACTGCTATTTTCTTCAATTATTTGTTTTAGATTTGTATTCTCTGTTTGTAATGTGATGAGTTGATTACGTAAATTTGTGTTTTCTTCTTGATATTGTATGAGGAGCTCATTATTTGTATTGCTTTTGTTTGTAGGTGGTTGGGGAGTTGCAGCAAGAGTGGTATCCTTTTGCAATCGTTTAATTTGATCTTCCATTGGATGAACAGAAGATGAATTCATATCCTGACGCGTCTTTTGAAGAGTACTCTCACTATTATTATGTTGAGGAGGTGGTGAACGAGGTGCCACAGTATCGAAAATTGTGGTAAATAAACTTTCTTCGTCATTATCATCGTTAATCTTGTTGTGTTTTGAGTCGTCTATAGGTGCCAGCTTCTTATCCAGCCCAAACTCTTTCACCCAATGAGAAAAGAACATCGCGGTATGAGTACAAGGCCTTACAGCAATCAATACAAGCGCCACAATAAGAAGTAGAACAAAGTAACAGTTCACGATTATGGTACAGTTATCACTGATATTAATTGACCGATTGCGTCTGTCCGTCGACTTATCCTCCGCTGAGCTGAAATGTATGTCGTTCCTCCATGCCATAATAACACACATCCAACCCGATAGTACAAGTATAATGAAGGAGGTTTCAAATATATATCGTATCGTATCTGTTGACTGCAGAGATGTTTACTGGTAGTGGTGGTCTTGTGAGATAATGTAGAGGGATCGAGAATCGTATCATCGTATCAAATTTTTTCAAGAAATTGATTGAGAACATTGCAATATCGATACGGCAGATCAATAATCACTTTGGTATACCTTCAGCACAGTCAGAAGATCATTATTTATAGATCTTTCGAATAGTGGAAGCACGGGTCTATACAAACGATATTGACAGAGTATTTCACAAAAAGGTACACATCTTGTGCACTTACTTTCTATCCTCGCTTCTCTCAAGAGTTGTAGACTATGATGCCAAATTATACTGACGATGACGGGGATACAATAATAGATGATGGTCTCTCAACATTTGGAGATGACGAAGAACGACAACAGCAAACATTAACATCCTCACAGGCCGCTGCTCGTCGTAAACAAGCAAGACATTATCGAATATTCACACTCTTCTTATTATCTATTACATTCATTGCAAGTGTGATAATAACAACATTACGATATTATGGTTATCCTAGATCTATGGTGCAAGAGAATAGCGGAGGAGGAGGTAGTGATATTGGTAGTATATGGGATGTCATATTTGGCAATGGACATTCAAAGAAAGAGAATGAAAGAAGATTGCAACAGACATTGGATTATTTAATTACATTTGATATATCAGATCCAAAGACATTGGATCCGAGGCTTACCTTGGTATATGGTGGTAGTTCATTTAGTCCACAATATGAGGCTGCAAGATGGATTAGTACTTTTGATAAGTACAGGATGAAGATACCAACTGAAGAGTATGAATACACCTTTATTCAGCGGTATGCATTAGCAGTGTTATTCTTTTCAACTGGTGGCGATACACACTGGACATGGAAGTTAAACTTTTTAACCGGTTGGCATGAATGTGCTTGGTATGATAAGTTTCAGATACAGAATTTACAGCAAGAGTTTGTATTTGGAGTACTTTGTGATGGAAAGCCTGACTTTACAGATGAGGATAGTGATATTCAAGAGAAGGATGTATGGAATGGACAACGTTTTGTTACTGGTATAAGTCTTCCTCGTAAGTTGTTATTCAGTCTTTGTCGGTATATTCATTTGTCAATTCACATCTCTCACCCTTCTCCTCATCCAGCACTGAACAATATGTTGGGAAAGCTTCCAAGTGAAGTACATCATTTGAGATATCTAAAGGTTCTGCACATCCAGGACAACAAGGGATTATCGGGTGAAATACCATTTCAATATGGATGGTTAAAACATATGACTGCTAGTGAGTTGATATAAAACAAACTTTGTACTATTTCATTGGTGCTGCTTTATCTCTTTTCTTACCCCAACATTGATCCTTCTTTCTTTCTTGCTAGTTGCATTGATGTCCAACGATTTGAATGGCAAGATACCTCGGTCGTTTGCTCAACTTCCAAAGCTTGATGTCTTATGGCTCGAAAGAAACCAACTAAGTGGTGATTCAACCCAAGGTGATTTAGACTTCCTAACAGAGATGACAAATCTGACACAGCTGGTTCTCGACTACAACTCAGAGATTACCGGCACGCTTCCTGACTTATCCAAACTAACAAAGCTGAAGCAACTATCATTATCCAATACTGGATTGGGTGGATCTCTTCCACAATCTTTATCAAGCTTGATAGAATTACGAAGGCTTTACCTGGATGATTGTCGATTTGAAGGAAGTGTTGAAGTGCTCCAATCTATGAACCTTACACATGTCTACCTCGAAGATAACATGTTTACTGGCAACATTGACGACACCTTCTTTGCACAGGCAACAAGTTTAGTACATCTGGATGCATCAAACTGTTCATTCAGCGGTACGGTACCGGGCCATCTATTCAAACTGCCCGATCTGACAGTGCTTGATCTAAGCATGAATAGACTAGAAGGACAGCTGCCTGATGAGACTTTATCAAGTGTACAAGAAAGCAAGTTGAAGTTCCTCTCTCTTCATACCAACAACATCACTGGATCGATTCCGTCTAGCATCAACAAGTTGAAGAATCTCACGACATTAGATCTCTCCATTAATCAGTTTACGAATACAATACCCTCAATAAATGATTTGACGAACTTGGATATACTTTTCCTCGGAAGAAACAACTTTGATGCAGGACCAGTACCAAATTGGATTAAAAGTATGGCAGGATTAACTGAGTTATCACTAAAGAATGTCTCTCTCACAGGAAGTATACCTGATTGGTTGGGAGATCTGACCAATTTGACTTTCCTCGACTTGGGAGAGAATGATTTAATGGATACGATACCTCAATCTTTGGGCAGTCTATCAGAGCTGATGGTATTGATACTAAATAGAAACAAACTTACGGGTGAGCTTGGTTTAGGTGGATTGTCAAAGATTGGTGAGTGTCGATGTTGTTAAATGTTAGCCTGGTGACTTGTGTGCTTGTTTGTCTGAAAAGAAACTCACATATCTATCCTACACCTTTCAGAAACACTACTTATCGATGACAATGCCCTCACTGGCAATACAGATGCAATGTGTGCACATACCATTACACACTTTGTGTCAGACTGTGCAAGTAGTAGCACATCATTTGATACCGAAATTGAATGTTCTTGCTGTACTTTGTGTTGCTCTGATGAGAATACAACTTGTAATGATAGCGAGTGGTTAGGTAATCATGGTGGTATATGGGAAACTGGCTATATCAGGGTAAAGTACGACTTTGATGAAGGGATGGTATCACCTCTAGTAGACTATGATGCCTTGCCGTGAGTATTAAAGATTATTCTCTCTCGTCATGATCAACGCAGGAGTGAGAAGTGAAGTCGATGAAAGGATGTGTTGCCATTGTACATAATTGTAAACAGTTATAGATAAGAATACGTATAGTAACAATTTATGTTTTTCTTAGCTTATCAAATAACTCGGTGCTACATTTAACTCAGCACACGAGTGGTTGGGGTATTCTCCCCAGTTTCAATCACATACATATACATATTATAATAACTCACTCTGCTGATTACAACTCAGCAGGGGAGTACTTTGAATAGGCACAGGACTAATACAATCTCCCAAACAGCTACTTCTCCTTTAACAACCTCAACAGTAGGAAATACTAATGACATGTTGACTTCAACAACATCAGCAAAGAAGTAGGCAAAGAAGACAACACATAGGACCTTTGCCATAAAGGACGCAACCTTGAAGATGTTGGTATCAGTCCATGAGATAGACTTCTTGGGGGGCTTGGGGGACTTGGGGGACACGTCGAAGTCAACATCCTCAAACTCAATAGTGGTACCTTCCATATCCTTTGGCTCATTCTCAACCTCAAGGTTCTCTTCGATAGGAACCGAGGGAGTGTCAGGCTCCTCGTCAACCACAAAAGAACGGGTATCGTCAGCCTCATCTTCAGACTCGGACTCAGTGGTAGAAGCCTCATCACCAGAGTTATTTGTCTTGGTAGTGGGTGGAAGAGGCACATACATAACACTTCCATCGTCAGATTCAGCCTCAGAATCTGGTTGTTATTAAGATAGAGAATATATAAGTAAAGAAAGAGTTAAGTGCACAGTTGATAAGTTGAATAGAAACGGAACACATCATGTGATTACTTACCATTGGACATGTCTCCATTCAGACGAAACAATTGTTTCCCTCTTCCTTTCATAACAAACTTCTCAAACTTCTCCAAACGATCAACCTTCTTATTGGTCTTTTCAATCTCCTTAATGACAAAGTCGCCCTTTTGATTAGCTTGGTTGGCTGTTGTCAAGGCAAGGGTGCCAGTCTCCATGGAAATTTTAGTAGCTGATGCAAGCTTATCGAACTCCTCATCACGCTTTGCTTCACGTTTTGCATCACGCTCATCAGCCTCCTTCCATCTCTTCTCGTCTGCTTCTTGACGCTTTTCATCACGTGCTTCAGCCTCCTCCCATTTCTTGTCGTCCGCAACAGCCTTCTGAGCTGTGAGTTCAGCAAATTTATCGACTGTAGACATCAAACTTTGAAGGGCTGCATCTGTTGCTGTAGAAGCAGCAGGTGTGGATGGTACCATTGTAGGAATTGCTGCTCCTGGCGTGAGTGGTGGTACAATTGCTGAAGCTGCCATATTGTTGTTGGAAGGCGTGGGTGGTGGTGCCGGTGCATTGGATGTAGCAGTAGCAGTTGGTACCGTGAAAGTAGAAGGATCGATTGTGCCACGCTTTGTTGGTGCTTTGAAGAATGGTGCATGGTCGACATATGATGGATCTGCCTTTAAGGCTTTTCGGTTTAGGGTATTAAAAGCCGATTGCAATCTTTGAGGGAATGCTGTGTTACTTTTATTATAAACGGCGAGGAGCTCTGGATGAAGTTGAGCAAGATCTTGGTTCTTATAGCTAACTCGGAACGTTGTGAGGAGGTGTGCACCCCAACCCTCTTCACCTCCTGGTTGATCGGAGTAGAGATTATTGTCTTTCACATGATCTTTTGCAAAATTATAAATTTGTGTAGATTCCGGTCCGAGAGGCATGGTAGTTGGATGGTGGTAGTTGTTGTAGTTGTATATACGGTGAATTCACTTGTCTGTTGCAGTTGTTTGTAAATTATGAGACTATTATCGCAGCGGCCATTGCAATGAAATAAACTCAACTGATCCCACGGCACATTTTTCATAGCCACTCATTTATTCGTATGTGTTGTCGCCAAACCGTCAGATACCGGCATTGCTTCGCCAAAAGATACCATCTAAGTATCGTAAGCAAATACGGTAGTACGAGAGTACTATTTTTTACTAGTAACTGTTACTAGTAAAAAAGATTATTACTAATACTGCTGCACGCTGCAAATAATCGCCATCACAATAATATTATGATATGGGATATATCTTTATTACTTCTAATTTGCATTAACTGCAATAGCTTGGGTCGCTACTGCACATCTACTTCTTTTAGTATCGTAAGCAAATACGGCAGTACGAGAGTACTTTTTTTACTAGTAAAGTTTCTCAAGTTACTAGTAAAAATGATTATCATTACTACGCTGCAAATAATCGCCATCACAATAATATTATGATGTCGGATATAACTATATTACTTCTAATTTGCATTATTTCGGTTACTGCAATAGCTTGGTCGCCTACGCAGTCGAAATATTCGTCACAAACGTCTTCAACGTTGCCATCAACTACCTCCCAATTATTCTCATCCATTACTGAACACTCAACATCTAGTATAGATGAAAGGTACTACACCTCATCATCCTTTTCCGATCGTATTGAAGATTTATCATTACCTTCGCTATCTCCGTCGGCTTCATCGTCTAATGCAAAAATAACATTAACAAGATGGCTTTCTATAAAAGTCCAGGATTTTCCAGAATTACGAGATATGGAATCCTTGGCCACCAGTATACAAATGGCATGTAAAACAATATCAAACTTGATACAATCTTCAAGTACATCTAAATTATCATCTACATCTGCCAGCGTATCATCATCATCGGCTAGAGATAATAGTATGAAACGATTAGACCAACTCTCAAAAAATGTATTACAAAATGCATTACGATTTACAGGACGGCTACGTGTGGTGGAAGCACCTCGGAGCAATCCAAGTAAGTTTAATGGTGAAGAGGGTGTGAAGGAACATCAACCGGGTGTTACTGTTGCATACGCATTGGATCAATATGGCAAGGTAAGAAAGTTGGAGTTTTGCGCATATGATGTGTGCATATAAACTATAGAAGTTGCAATAGACATGTGCAATCCATAAAGTCTCACATTGTATTGCCTCATCGGTTTCTACTTTTAAACATGCAAAGGATGGGATGAGGAAGAAAACTGATGGAGGAGGAAATTGGGGTAATGCTAGACGTTTGGCAGCATGCTTTGATCCGCTTGATGGTTCCGGTAATGCCGATGCACAGATTTGTACAGGCACTGTCGTGAGTTTTTGATAGTTGCTTGAAGATAGTTGCATATACATGTCTAATGATCTTGTTCTTCCCTACATACAGTTTGGTGTCTTCGATGCAGATGCTGGGTTTAAGGGGGGCTCTTCTCCAGACTTGAGAGATCCAAACTCCCTGACTAAAGCGGTTCTTCAACCTGGTTCGAGTTTGTTGGCTGCGGGATACTGTCTATACTCATCTACTACCATGCTTGTATTCTCACTTGGAGGTGGCACACACGGCTTTACTTTGGATTCTACCATTAATGAGTTCGTCTTGACACGTAAGTCTCATTGATTCTTCTTCTACTCATCAAGGTGTTTCCTGTCTGGTTTCTCACCTTCAGCTACTTTATGATTGCATATAATAGACCCTAATATGCAAATACCAAAGAGAGGCAACATCTATTCATGCAATGAGGCATACTCTGAAGGCTGGGATGGTAATTTCATGCGGTACCTGAAAGCACTAAAGACTGGAAAGGGAGAGACCCAGCAGCGGTATACTCAAAGATATATCGGCTCGATGGTAGGTGATGTGCATCGAACGTTAATGTATGGAGGTATATTTTGCTGTCCAGCTGATACTGAAGTGCATCACAAGGGCAATCTCCAATTAGTCTACAAGTCTGCACCAATGGCATTCATTCTTGAACATGCAGGAGGAAAGGCATCGAATGGTAATGTTCCTTTGTTAAGTGTCCAACCTGAGTATGTACATGAAAGAAGTCCGTGCTTCATGGGTAGTCCTGATGATATGGACGAGTTGGCGAACTATTTGGGAAGGAAGTAGATAGAACGGGATGACTAGACTAGATGAGCTGTAAACTAGCATTATATCCTTATATCTTAATCTACTAACGTTCTTGGCACATACACACACAACAGAAGTAATACACGAGAAGAAATCGTTAAACATATCTTTGAGGATTTAGCAATATGCTCGTGTGACAAACCCAACCCTCAAATCACTTTAGAATGAAGTCTTGATGCTGCATTCCAGGGCTGCATTCCAATCCATCCAGTGGTGGACGAGGGGCAAGATCTCCAGTGGTTGGTGGATGGCATTAATAACGGAACAGTAATTGGCGTCACTGATGGATCCTATGATAGGAAACGTCTTCCTTTGGTGAGTGGGGCTGGTTGGCTTCTCTGTTGTACCTCTAGTCGGAAAATGCTGAAGGGTAACTTCTTTGAGCACTCGTCCAGTGCTAGCTCCTACCGTGGTGAGTTATTGGGGCTTGTGGCTCTTCATACTCTTCTTCTCGCCTTGTGCACCTTCTACGAGATACCTGTTGCCTCGGGACAGGTATGCTGTGATAATATATCAGCACTTCGGCAATCCAGCAAGAGCCGACGCCGTGTTCAGACTGGTGCCTCCCAAGCAGATCTCTTGCGGGTCATACGCACTATCAAGTACTCTCAAACGCTCAAGCTTTCATATGAGCACGTTGATGGGCATCAGGATAGGCACAAGACATGGCAGGAGCTTCGACTAGTGGAGCAGTTGAATGTAGTGTGTGATCTACTGGCCAAGACGGGGGTAGATAGAAGTCTTGCCACACCTCTGCCGCGACGGGGGCGGCAAACTCTACCTCTCGAGAAGGCTGCAGTGTTTGCACATGGTCACAAACTCACTACAGATGTAAGCAAAGAGGTCCGGTACTGCATGGGAGAGGAAGAGGCACGCGCCTTCTATACCGCAGACAAGAGTAAGGGTGGGTTGGGATGGTCAGTAGAGCGCTTCAACCTTGTCGACTTCAAGTCTCTCGATAAGACTCTCGCCTCGAAGCCTGATATGTATGGTATTTGGCTGTGCAAGCAATCGGCCGGTGTATGTGCTACGAGATACAACATGGCCCGTCTCCAGGACTCGATTGATAACAAATGTCCTAACTGCGGCATGGTAGAGAAGGCTGAGCATCTTAATGCCTGCCCTAGCGAGGATAGAACCAAACTATTGGAGGAGGGTGTTGATAAACTTTCCTCATGGCTCACTCAGGACAATAAGACGGATCCCGAGCTGGCATATTACCTTCCCAAGTATATACTCTTTAGGGGGTGCAGACCCTGGTCTACTTTAGGTGTAATGTCACCGGGGATGAGGGCTGTTGCAATGGCTCAGGACTCGATAGGCTGGAGAGAGTTTATGGAAGGCAAGGTAGCCAAGGAGATGGGGAGTTTGCAACAGTTTCATTGTGCCACGGCCTCCTGCCGGATGAATGGCGATGATTGGATGAAGCATTTCATCAACCACATCCTTCATCTCTCTCACTCACAGTGGATCTTCAGGAACATTACTCTACATCATCGCACACAGGGTTATCTCCGGTTAAAAGAGAGGGAGGATGTCCTCAAACAAATCGACACCCTCATCGAAACAGACCCGGGGACTGTGCCAGAGGCTAGCAAATTCTTGCTTGAGTTTGATCACAATGCCCTGTACCGCTCGTCCTTTGAACATCAAGTGTATTGGGTGGCTGCGGTTAAGGCCGCAACCAAGGCAGGCAGAAGGGTTGCATGTATGGGGGCAAGTGTAAGAAGAAGGGCTGCTAGGAGGCGCGCTACTCGACCTCGATTCAATTTCCCTTCAATGGTGCAACACCCAAACAATGAGCCTCGGCCTTCCTTTATACCTGTTCGACGCGGAAACGTCAATGCAATCGAGGCCGGCTTGAGATCTAATAAACGTTATAAGCCGGGAGATTAATCAAGGTATGAGTCTTAGGAGATGTTAGTGGTTACATACTTAACCATATTTCAGGCCCTCTGTGCCTATAGGAGCTATGCTCAGTTGTCAAAACGCGTACGACCGTGGTTTGCTGTATACCAGGCCAGTAGAAAACACCAGTGTGACCATACGAAAGATTATAAAATGTATTTTAATTCCTATGTTATTTATTTACCATCCAGTATGTGTAAGATACTATCTCCCGCCTAGTGCATAGCGATCTCACTATTTAAACAAATATTGTGGAGAAAGATATTTTTTTATTGCAATGAAGCAATAGCAGTATGAGCTCATGTTAATGATGTAGGAGCCATAAGCATGAGCTTTTAAACCATATGTAATATCATATCATGTGTATACTCGCTGCTTAGAGATGTAGGTTTTTGTGGGGGACTCGCTCAGAGTCACTAATAATTTCTACCACTACCGTGATGTGCACATAATTTTCGCCGCCTCATAATCACAAAATATAATAGGTATTACTTATTCAGCCATGCCTTAAACTACTCTCCTCCATTATTCACGATGATCAATTCACTTGAACTATCTGTTAATGGTGCCTCAACAGTTAGCGTGCGTAATAATAAAAATGGCAGTATCAATCTTGAGGTAACACCACAGAAATCGGAAGCTCAATCGGAACAACCACGCCTATTAACACCACAGAGATTGAAAGAATCACCAACACAACCAAAGGTATTATTCGGTTCCAATGAAGATAGTAATAAGAATGGTGAAGACGGCGGCGGCGGCGGCGGCGATAACACGTTATTAGTAGCAGAACAAGATCAAGCTTTGGAATTAAATGTAGGTTCCGATAACTCCTCTGATGACAACAACTCATTATCATCCGAGGGTACCACCACGGCCACGGATGCACCTCTTCTTCAACAAACAAATAATTCTCCACCATTGTCTCCTCTCACCAACAACACCGGTGACAATACTACCATTACCGAGGAGCAAATCAAGGAGGATACATCTTCCTACACAGAGGAAGAAAAAACTACCCTTACAGAGGAAGAAACAACTACCCCTGTAGAGACAGAAACAACTCTCCCTAAGGATGAAACCACTACCCCTTCAGAGACAGAAACAACTACCCCTTCAGAGACAGAAACAACTCTCCCTGCAGAGGGAAAAACAACTACCCCTTCAGAAGAAGATGCAAAAAAATCAAAGCAGAGTGCATCTATCATCTCCTACATCGGCTGCTGCATGTTGAATGCTGCCATGACAGTTATAGGCTTCTTTTGGGCCATCGTTTCTGCTGGTCGCTGGCTTTGGTCTAAGCTCATTTCTATTGGCAAGGCTTATGCTCCTTGGCTTGTCAGTGCAAAAGACTTGTTAGTGGCCGTTGCATCCTTCAGGTTCTTATCCGATACTAAAGACTTGCCAGCGGTAGAGGCTTCTTCCTTCAACCCCTTGGCCCCTGTAGAATGGCTGGAGGAAAGGGTAAGGGGAGAGAGTGGTGGTGTTCAATTTCTCCTTTCTTTCTTCGTGTACGTCATCGTCCTCTTTGCTGGAGTGCCCGTTGTTGTCTTCGTTTTTCTAGTAAAGCTGGTCGCTGACATCGTTTACAGTTCCTTCTTCCTCTTTGTTGGAGTGCTTTTTGCAGGGCTTTCATCTAAAGACTTCTTTCCCTTTAAGGAAAAGGTCGGGAAAATCTTATTGTCCGTTGGAAAGCTCTTAATGCTCGTTACTTCAGTCATTGGCTTCATCTATACTGTTTTCAAGACACTTGGATTAATTGGATTACTCATTGGATTGCCCGGAGGATACCTCCTAGGCATCTTGGTATTGGAGCACATTATTGTCCACCGGGGGTCAAAGGAGTTCCAATGGATTCCGGACCGAGCCACTAGTGCTACCAATTTAGCTTGTCTCTTATCCGATGCTAAAGTGGCAGGTGCTGCTTGGCTGTTATTCGAATGCTTGCGGAATGGTTGGTGTCGTGCCAAGACTGGTTTGCGTCGTGCCAAGACTGATATTCGTGGTATTCGTGATGCTACCATTGCTTATATTGGTGGTAATCGTCAACGTGAAGACCTTGACGAGAAGATGCCATCCTTTGTCAACAAATTGGGGAAGAAGTGCTTGACTATTGGAAAGTTACTCATGTTTGTTACACTTGGTATTGGTTTAATCTATACAGTCATCACCACATTGATCAGTTTGAGTGATGCCAATCCATTGTCCAAAACACTTGAGTCGAATGTTACTACTGCTTCCCCAGTCGAACAGTTTGCATGCTTCATCGACTATCCAGTCATTGTCTTTAGCGATTCTTTAGATGCTGGTCAAGATAACAAGTGTGAAGGAAAGTACAAACAGTGCCCTCCTTGGGGCCAATGCAAGGATGGTAAATTACTAAATTGTAATGACGGCGAAGATACATTTGATGGTATGGTTCGATTTGTTGTCAATGATCTAGGAGATGATTGCGTGATTAGTCCCGAGGCGAAGGAGTTGACAAGGTTGGTACAAGCAACACTTGTGGATATGACTACTAAACATGTTTGTCGTAGTAGTAGTTCATCGATTGATGATGAATTTCCCTTGTTTAGTCTCCATTCGGTTGCTGCAAGAGTAAGACTATCAGTGTCATCTACCGAGGATTTGGAGGAGTATGTTGACCTAAAGCCTGATATTCTAATTTGGCTTCGTCCAGTATTTGATTCAAAGTTGGTACGATTTGGTGCACTATCAGGTGACGATAAGGATGACGTGGACGCATTAGGGCTTGGGGGCGGTGTATTACCCAACTCGCTACCTCTTCCATTTGGATGTAAGGCGAACCTAGTCGCCATTGAGTTGTTGCATTTACAACACTGCCTTGGCAGATTTGCAATCAACAAACTATGGCACTTACTATGGGCATATCCGCTGTACACTGTCGGATCCATGGTGTTTTTGAGACTCGTCATCTGGTTTCGACCTTCTACTTTGGTAACTTTTCTTAGCGTTACCCTGATTGAAAGGTTGAATAAACCAAAGGAGGTTGAAGATGCTGAAGCAATCTACAAGTTAGGATATTCTTATCATCATGGCAAGCATGGATATCCACAAAATTGGGCCAAGGCATTAGAATTCTATCATCGTGCAGCAGAGCTTGGGCATCCTCGAGCAATGGGCAATCTTGGAAATGCTTACTATTATGGCAGAGGTGTGGAAGTGGATAAACACAAGGCATTGGAATTCTATCATCGTGTAGCAGAGCTTGGTAATGCTGATGCATATTTCAATATTGGATGTGCTTACTTTAATGGAGATGGTGCAAAAGTGGATAAGAAGAAAGCTGTTCACTATTGGAAGCTAGCAGCAGAACTTGGTAGTGCTGATGCATATTTTTCTCTTGGTAATTCATACAACAACGGTACAGGTGTAGAAGTAGATTATAAGAAAGCTATGCATTACTTGCAGCAGGCAGCAGAACTTGGGATTTCTGGAGCAATGTTCAATCTTGGTCATTCTTACAACAAAGGTAGAGGTGTAAAAGTGGATAAGAAGAGAGCTATTCACTATTGGCAGCTAGCAGCTGCGAGTGGGAATGCAAAAGCAAAGCGCAAACTTGATGTTTTGGGGAAGCATTAAAGTACAATTATTATTAGATTTAGTGTATTTGTGAGAGCGAGTGGATTTACAAAGGATTGTCGGTGGTCAAGAGGGAGTGTTATGTATGCACTAATAGTGTAGCATGCTAAGCTATAAAACGAAGTCTTAAGTGTTAGAATATCGTGATCATGGCTACTTAGCTAGATGACTCGGATTGCTTAATCTTAATATCATCTCAGATCTTTGCTCCTACGAACAATCAACCAGTGATCTGGGGGACACAGCCGCAGCAGCTAGTGAGGAGAACAAATATTATTAGATTTAGTGTTGTGTGGGGGGCTACAAATGGGGTTACAAAGAACTCAGGAAGAGATTCTATAAAAGAGTATGTACTAGTAGCGGTAGCATGTGAACTAGAAAACGAAGTCCTCTACTTAAGATGTGTTAGAATTTCGTACTATGATCATTAGTATGGCTAGATGATTTGACCTAATAGACAATAGACACTGACTCGGCTCTCATTAAAGTTACACTGTGATTAAATTCTAGCACACTAACTTCAGAGAACTCCAAAGTATAAACAAACACATGACAATTAAATCCACTCCTAACATACCTCTCTCTACCTCTCAAAGCCAGGGGCAGATGGGGCATAGTATGCAAAGGCAAAGATGCCAGCATTTAAGATACACACGCCAAAGAATGTAATGACCCATCCTGCGATAATCTTTGCCAAGAACATTGGATCTACACCCTTCTTTCCACCGAACATACCTACCGCAGTTGTCCCTCCAACCTTACACTGGGTGGTGGAAATAGGAATACCGATGAAGGATGCTACAACCACAACGGTGGCAGCAGATAGTTCAATAGCAAATCCACGGGATGGTGAGACCTTGGTCATACGATAACCCAATGAGATGATCAATTTATAACCGTACGTAGCTAATCCCAGCACGATACCTACTCCGCCAAGAGCTAGAACCCATTTTTGTACTTCACTCTTTGAACTAGCTCCGCCATCTTTGTAGATTGACAAGACTGCACTTAAGGGTGCAATGGCATTTGCCACATCATTGGCACCATGTGCAAAACTTAGAAGGCAGGCGGTCAAGACTTGAAGATATGAGAACATCTGCTCTGTTTTTGGCTCAAAATCTTCTCCTGATGTCCACATGGCCTCCGTGTTTGCTGACATGGCAAATGCTTCAGCTTCGATATCTCTGTTAATAGTTGCATCACCCAACTGTTTCATCGACTTGTGTATAGAAGACTTTAGTCGCTCAGATACATTCATACTCCGTTCGGATTTCTTCATGTCATCTCCGGACTTTGCTCCTTCGTCTTCAACCGAATCGTTGTCTTCCCCTGTTGCCTTAAGGAGAGATGACACGGTAATCTTGTCATTCTTTTCATCGGCAACTACATCATCCTCTGCTGCATCTTTCTCCTTAAGAATATCTCCCTCTACATCGCCATTGAACATTACAAGACTGGGTGGCACGTGACCATCACCTTTCACTCCTCCCTGATTGATTTCATCTTCATCAGCAGCTGCCTTACCACCATCTTCTCCTCCGTCTTCCTTATCAAACTTGGCAGCGATACGACGCTCAAGGCATGGCGATAGGAAGAAATAGAACAATAGAGCTAGGACCCCAGAGCAACCAAAAGCAACTGGAAGTTGAAACTTTAATCCCCACTCCTTGATTTGTGGGTTGTTCTTTCCAGCCTTGTACAATACCATGAATAGATCAAGTCCGATTGCTAAGAAGATTGTAATAGGGTAGATCTTTACTGAACGTCTGTATGAATCAGAAGCCCTGAGAACGAAACGACGAATAAACCAGAAGAAGAGTGCTCCAAAGATTCCTGTGATGAGTGGTGCTGCTGCCCAAGATACGAAGATCAATCCGACATTTCCCCTGGATGAACATAAAGGATAGCAAGATGTGTCGTTAGATAAGTGTTTATTGAGATTGGTACTATCTCTAGAGGCAATGTACATTGCTGAGAATAATTGAGTACTTACCACATTACTGACTTAAAGCCCTTGGCAGCAATACTAAAGCCAACAATTGACCCAATAATCGTATGTGTAGTTGAGATTGGCAATGCAAAGTAATTTGCCACGGCCATCATGAACGAGGCTGAAACTAATGCAGTAAGCATACCATACATTAGTACATCCGGATCATCAGTATACATATCGCCATCAATCATGCCCTATGATATGTCGGAGGATTAGAATGAGACACACACACGAAGTAAATATCATATATGCACAAAAAAATGACGACATGGTTACTGCAATACGATGAGCAATATCTCGAGATAATAGATATTAAACACTTCTTCCTCACCTTACGAATAGTAGATGTAACCGATGCACCAAGGAGCATAGCTCCGAGGAACTCACATATAGCAGCAATGAGTACAGCTTGCTTGAGTGAGATGGATTTGGCAGATACCTGATATATATGCCGTGTTATGTATTGGAATGATAGAGAGGTTAAGGGATCGTTAGAGATGAAATGATACATCCATCACCTTATTATTTACACACATCATATATTCATATGTCTGAAAAATAGTGATGCATATCATGTAGCGTAATTGTACACATCATAATCATAAAAAACTTACACTAGTTGCAAAAGCATTAGCAACATCATTAGCACCGATCCCATATGCCATTAAGAATCCAAATATACCAGCAGCAATTGTCATCCATCGATATTGATCACAACATGATTCTAGTAGGACTCGTACGGCCACCTGAGAGGTGCAAGTGTGAGATATTATTGTTATTGCAATTGAGGAACACGGCAAACAAGTACAAGATACATACCGATGCCATATCGACGAGAGTGTCACCTGAACTCATAATGTTTGTTTGTTATTATTATTATTGTTTGTATCAATGATGAGAGATATCTGATATGAGTGGCAGCATTGGTTTTAAATTTTAGGCAGATTCTGGCAGATTGCGGTAATTTATTTTTGAAGTTCAACCTGTTCACCGGAGTTCTCACGAGGATACCTCAACTGAATGCTACGCTATCTATGGCTCTATATCTAGGAGTTAGGAGGCGCACAGGTAGCACTTGACGAGTGAAGAGGCCAGAGTTGGTCTTTCTCTGCTTGTAAATACTCGCCGGAGGCACTATCAGTAAGTCAAGTTTGATACTAAGAGATGAATTAATTGGCATAGATCTAAATATCGGAGGAGTAAAAGTTAGGATACCAAAAAACTTGATGTTGATATGTATGATGATAAAAGTAGGAACCAGATATCCTCTATACACTTCTACTTACCACAAGTTATGAATGAGTAGAGATATCGTGTGTAAATGACTCTACATATATATTGTGTGTATGTGTGTGCGTTGATTGTGTGTTAATGGCAGGTATCGCCTTAAGTCTAAGCCCTGTCTCAAGAAGAAGAACACTCTCATTTAAAGTCCTGGTGCATTGACCACAAGAACTCCAATGTTCTCCTACTTTGATAAATGTGTGAAATTCCCCCAAAAAAGTATTCTACATGTGTGTATCTAATAAATCTCCGTGCACGTATCTTAATAGTGCAACAAACTCTAACCTAAACAATGGACTCTAAAAGCTAAAACAAATGAAAGTTCTGTTAAATCTCTTAGCTCTTGATGGGTTTAGGGGGGAGGACGTCATATCTAAAGATATAAGGAACAGGAATATAAGGATATGAATTGAGTTGTCGAATGAGTGAAGACAGTCAACAAACATAAGAACTGTAGAATCCCTGATATAGGATCTTCTACTTACGCGGTCTTTCCACCTCCGGTAGTTTCTCCAGAGTAGCCAGTGGGAGCAGAGAGACTGGGGTAGTCATTTCCTGATGCCTTATCCTATATATAAAGAACATTAAATAAATGAGAAGAGGACAGGGGAAGAGAAGAGTTAGTAAAGCCAAGATACCCCCGCATATTAACAAAAGGCAGCGGAACGGTAGCACACTAGATATCACGACATGCATATACACCATATACCATACACACAACATCACATCAAACAGAACTTACACCAAGAGCAAAGATCCTAAAAATAGCTCTAACAGTTTCCCTAACTTCATCCACGGGTGCAGTACCATTCGCTTCCTCCAAGGTTTTAACTAATCCATCAATTTCACTAATACGTTTACTCAATAGTGATTGTTGATTTTGTAAACTATTAATTAACGATTCGACTTCGTCGAGAGCACATTCACCCTCGGCACAGGATTCGGCTTCGAACATGATGGCATCAATTTCAGATGCGGTCATTAAGTTTAGAGATGTTGTTCTTGATGACTATATGTAGTATTTGTTGTGATATGTTGTTGTATAGATATGGGTATTTGAATAGCGTTGCAAGGAGATGATATATAGAGAGATATAGCATACACAATGGGTTTGTTTATAGTATTGGATGTAGAGTAATTGAACCAATGGAGTATAGATATACAGCGCATATTGTAGAGAACAGATGGCAGGTGTCAAATGGCAGGTGTCAAGAGGTGCAAGTGTGAGATATAATGTGTATGTTATTGCAATGAGAAAAGATAACAATACATACCGATAATGATGGAGAGAAGGCAAATCCTTCAGTGGTAGCGACGCATAGAGCAGCGACGATTGCAATGTTACGGAGCATCATATTAGTAAAGTTGTTTGACTTCGGCTGGTTAGATTCGATAGTTAAATGAGCACAAAGATCTAGGGGTATTTCCCTCTAGGTTGTCTGGCTTTGCAATGCGAACGCTAGCACTTAGGTATCTTTTCCCCCCAATCTAAATAAACACTTAGGACATTGGTACTTCCAGTTCATTCAGGGCAATACAAAAGATATTTTCCTACCTAGGGTATCAAGTTGATGGCTGGTATCCTTCATCTGCCGTAAATTGTAATATTGTACTAATGATACGATAAACTAAAGTACAGGCATGCATTTGAATTTTGCTTTTGCTTGTCATTTGTCATCGTCAGTAGCAATAGATGTTTCGAGCTACTACAGTTTCTCTACAACAACCCAGAAGAATGGCATCTATATTTGCAAAGATTCAAGATAAGGGCACGAGCTTGCTGTTTGGAAAGGATGGTGGCACTGGTAAGTCACTATAATATTTGCAAAAGGATACTCCCATCATCTTTTTATCTTTTGCATGCGTACTGCGTATGTGGTTGATGACGATATTGCTACCTACTGTATACATATTATGTTTGAGCAAATATTGCAGTATGGCATTGCAATACTTGTCACTTGATAAGATTCGTTTTTTTAATATTGCCGCGCAATATTATGAGCACATGTGTTTGCTTCATTTTTTATTACTCATCAATCTATCTCTTCTTTTATTGCACCAACTCATCGCTCATCACTGACAGAAACAAGTTGCTTTTATGACCTAATTGATCGTGATATGGATGGAAATGAAGTAAAGATGGATAAATTCAAGGGTGATGTCTTATGTGTGGTGAATGTTGCTTCTAAATGAGGTTTGACCAAAACAAACTATGGTATGTAAGAGTTGTGATAACATAATGTGGTGGTATTACATGTATCCTCATGCAACCTTTCAATATATAGTCCAATTCTCCAAGCTATATGATACATATAGTTCAAGAGGATTAAAGATTCTGGCCTTCCCATGCAATCAATTCGGTGCACAAGAGCCAGTAAGGCATAATCTTTTGCAAACATTCATTCTCGTCTTTATTATGCTCTTTGCTCACATCATAGTTCATAATATGCATATAGGGAACTCCTGCTGAAATATTATCCTTTGTCGAAGATAAGTTTCAGGCAAAAGATAAGTTTACTTGGTTCGAGAAGGGTCATGTTAATGGAAAGGATACGCGTGAAGTCTACTCATTCCTAAAGCAAAAGTTGCCAAGTGATGACGGTACCACCGACATACGTTGGAATTTCGCAAAGTTCTTAGTTGATAGTGAAGGGAATCCATATAAGAGATATGGACCAAAGACGAATCCTAATGATATGGTCGATGATATTGAGACACTGTTAAAGAAGAAAGAGGGTGCACAATAACAATGCAAGTTGGGTTTGAGCTTGGAAAAGTATGAAGAAGAGAAGTCGATGAAGAGAGATCTGTGAATGATGGCTGCTGATATTATGTGTAGCAATATTTGCCACAATACGGAGCCTGATATACGATGTTGAGATATACAATATACACGAGTGTTTTACTGGACATAGTTGGACACTTGGGTAGTATATCTTACAACATCGACAGAATCCCTTCTTCCTTGTCTTCTTCTACTCTTTACAATGTGAGAATCTGAAACGAATGCAAATAGAGATAAACTGTATATAGTATTGCACAATTGATATCAAACAAGTTTCTATATTAGGTCGGATTTCAAACTCTAGCTATAAACTAGAAAAGGCTACAAGTCGATTCTATTGACACTAAGAGTTCATGAAACGAAATCAAACTTCTTGATTTGAGGACTCATTTGAAGCACAAGTAAAAACAAACACAACAACCTGACGACCTCTCCTCTCTTTACCACCGCGACCAGCTCCTGTCCTCTGTTGCTTCAACATCAGGATGTGAACGACCAAGACCATCAATAATACTTCCCGTATTAGTACCACAACTCGACAACTTCAGTGTTTCCAAAGATGGCAAGTCGGCATTCTCAAATGCAGATGATTCGAGGGCAAGGTTTCTAAGCTTGAGATGCTTCAAGCTTGTTGGCCAGACGATTTCACCAATACCAGGGAAGACTGGGTAACTGAATGTCTTCTCATCCTTGCGTGTCATATGAGTTGATCCATGGGAGAAGCTGAATTTCTGAACATTGGGCATTCCCACAAGAAGCCATGTCAAAAGACGATTCACAGTCTGGGTGCTTGCATAGTTAGGAGCTGACCTATACGTAAAGTTCTCCACAATACGTCCAAGTGAGAACTCTTTGAGACGAGGAAGAGATACCATTGGATTGGGTACGAAAGGGCCGAGTAGGAAATCTGTTGAGGCACCTGTTGGGCATCCTGATGCGGCAGCTAGACGTAATACTTCCAATTCTGGGCATACAGAGCCTAGGTCAGCGATATCACGAAGTTGTAGACGCTGTTCATCAAACGACCCCCCGCCTGAACTAAGATCAAGAACACGTAAAAGGGTAGTAGACCCAGAACGAGCTGCCGAAAGAGACGATGTCAATGTAGCACGAAGACCACTAGCACTAGCAAGAGCCTGAGGCATGTGCAACTCTTCCAACTGTGAACACGTCTTAAAGAAGGCTGCTACACTTCCTTCAAGTTTTGTCGAGTTTGTCTGCTTGACTTGACTAAACTGGAGATACTTCAGCCCAGCGCCTGTTTCTTGTCGGACTAACTCAGCCATGAGAGACCCGTAAATCTTCGGACCGTGTAGAACAAGCTTAGCAAGATTCTTCTTCTTCCCGCTAGTCTTCTTTGATTTCTTAGAACCAGTATCAGGTACCGCCGCTGCTAATTTCTTCACGATTTGCTTGCACGTGTTTGGGTTGCACTTGTCTTGTGTAGAGATACGGAGTCCAGTGACTGCTGCTAGGTTGGGTACCCAGTCAAGAAGTGAGCTGTGAAGAGGAGGGGATGTAAGTATTCAAGGCATTAGTCATACCGCAAGTCTACAGATAAAACATATAGAAAACCATCTTACCTCAATGTGCTTGCTTTCATTGATTTCTTTGACCTATAACCCGACCCTGGTTCTTCATAATCCCAACTGAAAAGAACAATGAAATGAAAGATACGATGAGAGTTGATATCACTCGGCACCTACACACTTAACTTCAATACTCACCTATTATCACTCAAATCAATAAAAAGAGAAGGAATAGATGTCTTCAATTCACGCCAACCCTTACATACAGACGAAACAACTGGATAGTAGAGACGAAGGCATATGTTAGTACCCTCACTATTAAAATTACAGACACCATCTTATAACAACTCAAGCAACTTACCCGTGTGACAATCTTTGGAAGGAAGGTAAGCCATAATATTAGCCATCGTACTAGTGTCAATAGCATTGAATGATCCCGTATTCACCCGTTCAGGGCCACTCTCAACACTCTTAACCTTCTTCCTTTGTTGTCCACTAGATGTAAATCTCCACCTATCCGATTCGGGTAAAGTGGAGATAATATCTGCTACATTTGGTGGTAAATCATTACGAATTGATGCCGTAATTATACCCTCTAATGGTACCAGAAGTTAATTTTACACAATGTTTACAAGCATATCCAAGGAGAGAGGGAGGTAGGGGGTTAGTATATTTGTTAGTGAAAGTGCAAAACCATATCATATGCACAATTCAACTCTATTCACAGCCACGTAAGTATGTCTTAATTATACATACATTCTTCACTGGATTCACAATCAGAACACAGAATGCACCCAGAGATCAAAGGTAGGGTGGGTTGTGACCATTGTGCACATTGAAGTTCTTCTTACCTAAATTGGCACGGGAAACGAATGGTAATAACTTTGATAAATCAACGTTTGATGAAGAAGATCCGGTAGACTTTTTCCTTTTGGTTGAACCTCTCTTCTTCTTCTCGGTTGGCTGAGAGGATGATGCCGCAGCTTTCTTTTTGGGGATTGGTTTGTCAATGTCCATGATGTTGTTATAGACCTATTATAGTGTTTGTTTGTAAATGTTATAATAATCTGGATAATAAAACAAAAAGATATTGAGTTAGTAAGTGGGTGGTGATTAAAAAGTTCATATGGTACACCGACTTTTATAAAAGAGCTGTTTCCTAAACATAGCCATACGAATACGTTGTTAAATGTGTACAGTATGATCCGATTATTAGTCGCAACTAACAATATAACAATATCAAATATCGTATATCTCTTATCCAAATAATAAAATCTGATATTGTGGTACAACAGAGGACAAAATCAACATCATCAATCGAATGTATAATTATTAACAAAACGAGAACGATGGAACCGCCGCCGACGCCAATCCCCTCCTCGAAACTTGAAGATGAATTAACACAATCATATCTCTCCACTTACCTCCAAGGTATGTTTTCTTATTAACACACCCCCCAACCAATTCTAATTAGATGAGTAATAATAACTAAGAACATCCTATGAGAAAACTGACAACGCCCAAAGTGGGAATAAAATATGGTGAAGTTGTCCTCCTCTTATGCATAAATATCCGCCATATCTGGCAGCATCAATGTAAGCAACATATCAGTTGTTGTAATCTGCATATTCTTGATACACTTAATAACTCATCAATAATCGTGAAAGACGGTGAGAACATCACTGAGGAATCGAGAAAGTCATGTCAGAAGATATATTAGTGAATAAAAAAGAGTGCACATCATGTGAACAAGTTGATAATGTCAATAACATCACCGAGGAATTCAATAGCGTGGCTATACAGGATATATCACATGTGCCAATTGTGGTAAGGAAGGTAATAGTAAAGATATGAACACATGCAACAAATGCAAGGAGGTGAAGTATTGCAATGCAGCCTGTAAGAAGAAACACAGACACAAACATAAGAAGGCATGTGAGAAAAGAGTAGCTGAGTTATACGATGAGCAATTATTCAAAGATCCTCCACGTCGGGAAGAGTGCCCAATCTGCTTCCTACTTTTGCCTCTTGATAATAACTCACAAACTTTCAAATCGTGTTGTGGCAAAGTTATATGCAATGGTTGTATTCATGCGATGGATTTGAGTGAAGGAGGAGGAGACTTATGCCCATTTTGTAGACTAACATGGCCAAGTTCACCTGAAGAGGGAAGTAAAAGGATAAAGAAACATATAGATGCTGGAAGTGGAGATGCATATTATTTTCTCGGTTGTCAATATGCTTTAGGGATACATGATATACCACAAGATATCATAAAGGCAACCGAGCTGTGGCTAAAGGCAGGTGAGCTGGGTGCGCTGTAGCTTATTACAATTTAGGCGTTGCGTATGACCGTGGAGAAGGAGTGGAGGTGGACAAGAAGAAGGCTAAATACTACATGGAGCTTGCAGCGATGATTGGGAGTGTGTCTGCGAGATATAGCCTTGGTGTATTAGAGACAGAGGCTGGCAATCAGCATCGGGTAATGAAGCACTACATAAAGGGAGCAAGAGCTGGGCATAAGGATTCTTTGGAAAGAATCAAGAATGGATATATGCATGGGATCATTACAAAAAATGGATATGCAAACATCCTACGTGTACATCAAAAGAGTCTAGATGAAGTTAAGAGCGACATGAGAGACAAAGCCGCGGCGTTAAGGGGTTAATCGTCTTAGCCTATGCATCATCTACTAGTAGTAGTCAAGATATGTTTAAGTACAAAATTATATCATCTACTATTATATATACATAAATGCCAGCATATCTACTTGTCATACACGAAGAGCCGTAGAACAACTCTTCGTAGAACAAAGCATAGCCTGAGGTGCTAGACTGAGAAGTGAGGAGACCATAGCTACTAACCCCCTCTGTCTTGGGGTCTTAAAGCTCACGGAGCAGCCTAGACAATTAGTTTCACTCCTAATGTATGACAAAGATAAGTAAACTAAGCATTCGACTCGCTCTTAAATGTTCTATTACTAATTAAGACCTATAGCTAAAATGGTCTTCGGCGGGCAAGGCTTGGAGTTCTCTGCCTCCATTTACTCAACAATATCTATGTGTGCCCAGTGAACTAAATGAGGCACTATTGAAGAGAGAGAAAAGTTCCCTAGCATCAGGTTGGGTTGGTACATCAAGGAATATCCTGGCTTGGGAGTTCACTTGTTTCTGTAGTTCAAGGTGTGGTTGGATCTTGGGGTGGGTTATGTCTTAGATATATAAATTGTTACAATAATAACAGCAACTCTCTTGTGTTTAACGAACAAGCTGTCTGTACATCATATCACCATATTCCCCAGTGAATACATCTTGGTAAACAATACCTGTAATAGCAAGCATGGCCAAACGTCCATTCTGAATTTCTTTATTCTGGTAGGATACCCATCCCTCATCACTATTATCAACCCAGTATGCGGCTCCTAATAGATCACCTGGCTCATATCCTGGCCTATTCTTAATTTGTACACCTAACCATTCAATAGCACCACAACCCAAGACGAATTGAAGCCACCCAACGGCGGGTAACTCTACCATAGCCTTAAGTGGATCATTCGATAATTCACTATTAAATGCGGGATGCACGCCAGCGGCATCGAGGTACCATCCTAGGCATGCTGCCATGGCAACACGGCCATGCTTTAATTCAGCCTCACGGTAGTATTGCATGGTAACATCATCCTTACCCTTGGATAGACCTAATGGGTCGAAGAAAC
>Ga0214479_100019_pt1 | contig 87594 bp, 70 predicted proteins | sample M1_20Mar14CPVII9_5_FD_165054 | JGI IMG/M metagenome (GOLD analysis project Ga0214479, IMG submission 165054) | Marine eukaryotic communities from Monterey Bay, California, United States - M1_20Mar14CPVII9sort6BwellE14 | ecosystem: Environmental > Aquatic > Marine > Unclassified | place: USA... | reverse complement strand
CTCAGCTATTACATCCTACGAAGGAAATATTAACGCTCTTAATAGCGTGAACATACATAGAATAAGGACGTATATGCCTAGATCTTCTAGCGCATAATGGTCTCACTACTTAAACACACACTCACACACCCTAATTTAACTATATATTAATAACAGATCTTTCTTTGTTACAAAATATATAAACAATAGCAATATGGAGAGGCACTATCAACAAACCCACCCAAATGCCGCATACATATTCAAAGAGATGAATAGATATGCAGATGAACAACAAGCTAATTGGCAAAGACGTATCGAGGGACGAGGGAACGATTGTGCTGTTTGTCTTGAGCCATTACCAATTCATCCATGGTTAGGTGATCAAGGCCAACTTCAAATGCTATGCTGTGGTAATAGAATCTGCAAGGATTGTGACGATCAACGATCAGTACAAATGAAGAAGTTGGACAAGAAGTTTACTGGTAAGAAGGTAGATAAAAAAGAGTTAAAAAAAGCAGAGAAGTTGTTGAATAGTTGTGTTATGTGTAGGGAACCATTGCCTACTAATCAGTCTACGTTCAGATATAAAGATGGGAAGAATGCTCTTGAGAAGTACTTTGATTGGAGTAAAAAGGGAAGGGGATGGGCTAGTTATAGTATTGCAAAGAGATACTCCGAGGGTGGAGACGGTCTTCCACGAAATGTTAAGAAAGCATATCATTATTTCACACTGGCAGCGGAGCAGGGGGATAACAAAAGCATGACAGACTTATCTGTAGTTTATATTGAAGGAGAAGGGTGTAAACGAGACTTAGTTGCTGCAAAGAAGTGGCTCGAGGCGGCAACAAAGTGTGAGAATGCCAAGGCGATGTGTTACCTCTCCTTTTTCCTATCAAGTGATGAGTATGGATTCGAATTGGATATGGCAAAAGCAAAAGCCTTGTTGCTTCGTTCAGCTGAATTGGGATTTCCCCAAGCACAGGAGAAGGCTGGGGCGTTTTATTGGAAAGGGGAACGAGGATTTGATGTGCTGAAAGTAGGGGGGATTTGAGTGTCACTGGGGATTCCCCATTACCATTGGCAATCAATTGGATGCGGAGAGGGGGTAAGCTTGGCGACGAACAATCTAAACTACGTGCAAATGCCACCGTTGATCAGTTGATGAAGAAGGCTTGTGCGAATTGCGGTCAGCCGTCTATTGAGCACGGTGGATCAGCTCATTTGAAGACTTGTTCAAAGTGCAAAGTGGTATTCTACTGTAGCTCTTCGTGTCAAAGAGAGAACTGGCATGATGGGCACAAGAAAGATTGTTGTGCTGCATTTATGGGTTAGGCAGAAGTGGCATCAAGACTATTGGGAAAAGACAGTTCATTCAAATGCAGAATAAATTTGCACCTAATACTTTATGAAAGAACATATTCCCCATATCTACTTCCGTTCTATCTATCACATATCAAGATCAAATAAGTGCATATGATAGGCACTTCTGTCCCTCTGTTGACATGCCGCGCCCTCAATTAGATATTAAGCTCATCATCTCTACCGACGATATTCTCAGAGAATAGTAATACTACTGCTAATGATACTATGCTGTATGGATTGGAGAATGACGCCGCCATATCAATACGAGCGATATAGTCTCTCATAGGTGAAGTCTACTCTCATAAAAGGATACCCCGCTTTATATAAAGAGTTTGAGGCCGTCGCGTCTGTAATATGTTGAATGTCTATTGTTGTCTATTACTATCGAGAAGAGGATATTGATTAGTATTACAACCAGTTAAAAGAAGAATAGATTCGTTGCAGATACAATAAAACACCAATCAATACCAATCGTTTTCTCAAAGAGCTGCTTTTTTCATTATCAACAAATCAGAACCCCATGGAGAATAGTGATAATACCGCAGCAGCACTAGCCGAGATACGACGGTTAGAACAGCTAATACAGAATTGTCGTCATGGAGGACCAGCACATCCGATCATCAAGAAACTCCTTGGTTTCAGCAGTCTACTGAATTTGCTCAACTAACAACACCATTGGATGCACTGATTGATATGGGTGGTCAAGGTAGTATTAATGATATACGAATGGCATTAGTATTAACGACCAATACATTAGTTGATAACTTTCATTTTGCATTGGGTGAGATTGGTAGTAAGAAGTTTTATGCAAGTTTGGCAGTAGATGCTTGGTTAAATGAGGATTTTACATTTGTTAGAAAGTTTCTCTTTCGATCAATAATGTTAGAGCATCTACAGAACCATGGAGCTACGAGAATTATTCAGGAGATTAATCGAGAAGATGAGGATACCCCCGGCCGTAGTCTGTTAAATGGAATTCAGGGCGTATTGCATTGTCATGATGCAGGTCTTAAATCAATCTTAAAACATTGTGTGGATACGTCTTGCATTTGTATCGATATGGCTCAAACGATTAACGAAGAGAAGGAGGTGTTATCCAATCCAAATGTTAGTAGGGATACCATATTAGCAAGGAGAAAGGAGAGAGATCTCCCGCCAATATTAAAGGCAAAATCAAAGTACTGGGGTGTTAAGAACAGGGCAGCTAATGCCCTACGAGGAAAGAAATTAGACGAAGCCACCAAGTTATATCTACATGCAAAGGGTATGCTTGAAGATAAGAGGGATATGACGGCACCGATGCATCAAATTGAATGGGCATTTAAGATTGGTAATGAAATTGGTAAGATTTCTAGCAATTTATCCATGATATGTCTACGACAGGATCGTAAAGAGGAAGCATTACAATATGCCGACGATGCCTGCCTTGCTTGTCCCGGCTGGCACAAATCATTCTGCCGTCGTGCACTGGCTCTAATGGCACAGGGGAAATACGAGGAGGCACAGGTGGCCATATATAAAGCAATGAGTAAGGATACAACTGTAAAAGAACGAAAGGATTGTCTAAAGATTCAAGCAGAGATTGAGGCAGAGCTGAACAATAACTCGTCGGCATCAGAATCCTCCCACACTAATCCTCTATATAAATTCAAGCTGTGTGATAGTGATAGAACAAAACAAGTCGGTACCATTAGTGCAATTAGTGATCAAGACGGTATCATGGAAAGTGTATATAGCTATTTATCACCCTCTGACGTTGTTTACCTTGAACTGACATGCAAAAGATATGCAAATGTGGAACGCACTCGACGAATTGCAATTGGTAGTGGGTTGTCTAGCCTTTGTTCTGATACACTTTCATCAAACGATACCATTGAGAATGCCCTTACCAATTATATCAATAATACAAGTGATAGTTCAACGAGAGCGCTACAGAAATTCGTATCAGAAGTTATCAAGGATGACCTCACAATACAAAAGTTCCCTTCATTGATGAATAGAATGGGTAAGATGGACCCTACGTCCTTTGGGAGTATTCTATCTGTTTTCTCCGATCCATCCGAGACGGAGACATTCATGCTATTTGATTTGATTGATACGGAGTTTGGCTCACGACGCGACTTTCAAATTGCAAGGTTCCTTTTAGGGGGAGATAATAATGTTTATGGAGCTAAGCACCACTTGCTTGACACAATCCTAAATCGATTGGATCACGAAGGAAGCGAAGATGGATTCACCGCAAGGTTCTTCAAGCACTCGTTGGATTTAGTTGTCATGGAACTGGCCTTATCAATTGAAATTGATGATGACGATAATGATGATAATATGCGGTCGTTGAAAGATACTGCTTTTACAGTCATCAACAATTCAATACTTGTAAAGAGTGTGGCAAAAAGGCACGAGATGAACCAAGAAGACCCATTGTTTGTCCATGGTATGGCATTTCACTCCTTATACACTGAGTGTTTTCCTGATAGCTATCCCGGCGAAGTAAATTGGGTGTCAGGTCAGTTTGATAAAGACACAATCCAACAGTATTGGGTAAATGAACAGACCATGTTTCGAATGTGGAAGGTTGCATTATTCAAAGCATTGAAGTGGGTTCAAGAACTGGAGAAAGCTGGGCTTGTCTCTGATTACCTGCTTCTTAGCAGGATAATTCAGGGGGAAGATGTCTTGAAACATCCAAATAGTCCAATCAACAACTTTTCCTTTGGTCCTTTCTTGATCATGAAAAGTGTTGAGTTTGGTGGTGCTCTTGCAATGTCTGTGAGATTGAAGAATGAAGAGAACATGACTGATCTCTTTTATGACTATTACAGTTTCCTCAAGTTATATCGAGCAGGTTTCCCGGCAGCAGTTGACCATAGTAATAGAATATCTGCGGCACATCACAATCTCCATGGGTAGGTACTGAAAGGTAGTGGCAGTGTAGATATGTGGCGGGTATAAATTAGTTGTTAGTATTCCGTTTCCCCACTAAAAGTGTGCATATGATACGCACTATTGCATGTCCTAACCTTCTCTGTAAACTACACCTACACTAAAAGATCAAGCTAATCTACTAGCAGCACGTTGTTTCAATGACTCCATTCTCTTCTCATAATACTCGACAAAACTTGATGGAGAATGTACTTTCAAGTCATTTGCTAACGCCTTACATGAAAGGTTATTGTCTAGTGTGATGATAACTACACCTCCTGCACTGCTGCTACTGCTCGAGGAGGTGCCAAATATATTACTCTTGTACTGTTCATTCTCCATCAAGGCGCATGCAAGGATATAATCATCATTCGTCGATTGTATCTCCTTGGATAGATACTTAGCAGCTGCCTCGTTTGATTCTACTATTGATTGTGAATGTAATACACCACTACTTCTTGGTAGTACATTATTTGATGATGCACTACTTGGGGATACACCTTCTCTACTATTGATATGTTGTGATAACTCCAATTCATCACGTAACATTCGAATAGCTTTTCTAGCCAAATGAGAATTCATTTCATTCTTTTCAACTTCCCTTGTTCTAACGAGTTGTTATTCTTATTCAACTTCTTGGAAATGTAATCCAATTCACCCCATACAACATATGGTATAACAATACTGATTGGTTCATACAACGGTGTATGTAATTGATTAATAGTTTGGTTGGTATTGTTTGTTATTGCAAACTTAGCTATTTCATTAGTTGATGGATGGATTTTAAACCATTTTGTTGTAATAGGGAGCATGTATCGATTATCAACGTCCACGATGGACAATTATCTGATACTATTGACGGATTATTGATTGGTAAGGTTGTAGCAGTTGTATTATTCGTATCAACATTGTTCGGCGGGGGCAGCTTAACCTTCTTCTTTTTCTTCTTTTTATCCTTGGTTGACTTGATCTGAAATGATATCTTATTCTTATCTTCACTGCCACCGCTGCCGCCGGCAGTATTATCATTTAGATCTAACTTTTTGAATTCGGACCATGCCTTTTGATTATGCTTAGCGTTTGCGATAACATGCTTCTTCTCCTTCTTTGAGTTGGTATTCACGACATCATCTCGTTTGGTTGTTTTGTTTTCTTCGGTGTCGTTGTCGGCGGCGGCGGCGGCGGCTGGGGATTGTATATTATCGATATTATCATTGATGCATAGCTTATCAACTTCATCGAAGAAGGCTTGCAATGCTTCGTCGTCCTCAGTTTCCGCCGTCATAATGTCAATCGCAAACAACACAGTAGGAGGAGAAAAGGGGAGAATAAAGAAAATGACAATTGAAAATGGCGATTGAACGAAGACTGCTAGAGTAAGCGAGGTGATACATCATATCAACCCCTCTACCTACCCTACTCTTAAGTTGTTTTGCAATGGGATATGCTCTTAGGCCGCCGTCTAATCCTTTTGACCTTGAAAATCAATACATGGAATGGTTGCAATACGATGAGAGTTGAGGTGGTAAAAAATTAGGGTTCTATCTCATGTCTCTCTTCATAAAGCAAGTTCGACAGCATAAAGTTCAACATCATGTCGTATTCTAGCCCTTAGATTGAGAAAGAATTGATGTTATTGTTAGTTCATTGCAATAGTATAGGTGCTACTATCTAGAACAAATTGTTCGACAGATGAATAGAAGGTTCATTGCATAGAGGAATAGCTGGAATAACAGTACAGAATTTTTTTACAATATCATAACAAACACGATGGACGAGAAAGTAGATACAAATACAGATAGTTCAACATCCAAACCCATCAATACTCAAAAACTATCAGAAATTGTCAATACGGCAGCAGCTCGAAGTGGTAGGAGTAACAAAGACCCAGCCTTGCCCAGTTACGATTGGCCAATATGAAATTACACGGTCGTGAAAATGATATGAAATTATTACGAAGTAAATTACTCGAATTGAAAAAGAGACGCAAGGATAATGACAATAGTAGCAGCACATCATTACCCGAATTGATATTAATAAGTGGTATGAGTGGTACAGGCAAGAGTGCATTGGTTATGAAAGGAGTACGATATCCAGCACAAAAGATGGGTATAAACTTTACGTCGGGTAAATTTGATTTAAACAATACATCGCTACCACTTTCGGCATTTGTGGATGCAATGGCATCACTCACGAGCATTATTATTGACAGGAATAAGGTTAAAGAGATACACGGTGATATTGAGCAGTCATTTGCAGAAGATGATGCATTATTACTTATTAGAGCACTACCAGGTTGTGAAAAGTTATTCACTCTAAACAAGGGCGAGATTGGTCAGCATGATGATAAGTCTTTAGTCGGGAAGGAAGCAATCTCAAGATTGCAATATGCAATTAGGAAGTTATTGAAGATTATATGTACCCACTTGAATGGGTTGGTATTGTTCATCGATGACTTACAGGTGAGTGGGGATACAAGCTTGAATGAACTGCTGCTTTTAAATCTGTATACTCATTCCCTGCCTTTCTGTTATGCTTTTGTTCGTCAAGTGGAGTGACACGGTAACATTAGAACTTTTACAGAGCATCTCGTTGGATAGTGATATACCGAAATTATTGATTGTGGGGGCATATCGTGAGGATGAAGTATCAGAGTGAGTTGTTTGTGCACATGATGTGAGCATATGATATGATGTACTTTCTAATTCATATAGTATACTCATGACTTTTTATCTAGCACCCATCCCCTGGCAATGCAAATTAGAGAGAAGGAAGAAATGGGCATTATAATAACTGCAATTAAGATTGGAAACCTTAGTTTGGAGAATGTTACATCACTCGTTGCTGAGGCATTGGGCATGGAAGATAACGAAGATGATGTAAAGAATCTTGCCGCTATAGTTCACCGCAAGACGGACGGGAATGCCTTCTTCGTGTTAATGTTTCTTAGATCACTCTACGACGAAGAGGTGCTGCAGTATAACTTTGGTACTATGAGATGGCTGTGGGATGATGATGCTGTAGAGACAAAGCTTGCAACAGAGAATGTGGCAACTGTGCTTATCAATAAGTTGAGACGACTTAGCTCGAGGTCACAGTCAGTTGTCAAAGTGGCTAGCTGCCTCGGTGCCAAGTTCTCCTTGTCAGCTGTGGTGACAGTAACAAAAAGCATCTCTCCGGTAGAACTAAAACGACTTTCATCCTTAAATGAAACAGAGTCGGAATCTGAATCAGATGATGATACTACTCAAGAGGCAGAATATGCTTACGGAGATTCAATAAACGAGCTAGAGGACGAGGGTATATTGGAGAAAGAAGCTAAGAATGCAGACGTGCGCGTGTTCGGGCATGACAAGATCCAATCTGCCGCCTTTGAATTGATTCCTCTTTCAAAACGAGATACTTTTAGAGGGAAGATCGGAAACGTGTTATTGGAAAAGCTAGATCCAGACAAATTGGAGTCTAGCTTGTTTGAAGTGGTAAGTCTTAGGAATTGTTCAATGGGTAACATAACTGATGAAGACGAACGTACAGAGTTGGCAAAGATGAATCTCAGGGCAGGCATGAAGGTGAGTAATTCATGATGTGGTATCCTTATTCATTTGTACTCTTCAGACAATCGGCTCATATCTTATCACAAACTCAAGGCATCCAAGAATTCGGCATTTGATTCTGCTGCCGTTTATTTTAAGGCCGGTTACAAGCTCTTGGGGCCAAGTGGATGGGGCATAGATCAACAGACGATGCTCACTCTTTGCAGCCAAGGGGCAAATGCATGTTTTCTCAGTGGTGACTTGGATACAATGAATAAGCTTCTTGCTGAAGTTTTAAGCCAAGACATTTCAATACAAGACAAGTTTGTAGCATATGAAGTTAATTGTCTTGCTATTTATGCTGCCGGTGACTTTATGGGGGCTATCGATACTGCCATAGATGTAAGAAGGCAGCTTGGTCTGTCTACATTCAAGAACAAGCCAGTAAACACGCTCATCATTATTAAAGAGTTTATCAAGACAAAGCGTACTGTAGGGAGTAGAACAGCTGAAGAGATAGCAAATCTACCAGACTTGACAGATGAACGAGTAGTAATGGGTCAACGTATGTTGGAACTGTTGTTTACCTCCAGCATTGATGTAAGTAAGAATTTGAAGCTGGAAGATCTTTGTTTAGTCAAGTGACTTTGTTCTTACTTGTATCACTTTCACAGGCTCAACCTACTATGTATCCATTGATTGTATCGGCCATGATTGGAGCAACTATTAAATATGGTATCAATGCATCTTCTTGCGATGCGGTTGCTGGATACGGCATGCTTCTTTGGTAAGTGCTGATTATTGCCATTGCTAAAGTTTGAAAATTGGTACATTAGAATGTTATCTCTCATACTCTATGCTCTTACAAAGTGCTTTTGGAAAGCCACAAAAAGGAAGTGAGATGGCAAGGGCTGTCGACTTGATTCTTGCAAAACCAGGCATGGAAAGGATGAAGTCTCGAACAATCTTTATATGTCAAGGATACATCCGTAAGTAATGGCCTAAAACATATAGCTTCACTTCAATAACGTCCTGACTCATTACTTCTATTTCACAGATCACTGGACTAACCCAATCCAGAGCTCACTTGCCCCTTTATTGGAAGGTTATCAGGCAGGTCTTAGAACAGGTGATGTGGAAAGTGCAGCATTCAATCGTGAGTTATTCGTTTGTGAGTCTCGTCTGCTCCACTTCTCTTTGACTTCTCCTCTTACTAATCCGTGTCTGTATTCAGTTTGCTTTCGTGCTGGTCACCTGTACTATTCTGGAAGGCCTCTTGCTGGCCTTCTGAACGAGATTAAAACAAGCATAACTGTCATGACACTTCTTAAGCAAGAGCAGGCTAGAGTGTTCATGTTGCCATCTCTTGCGTCTGTGAAGAAGCTCCACGGCGTGAGCATAGATGAGAAAGAGATGGATCTTGTTGGCATCGCAAAATTTGCAACGGAAACAGGTAACCAGTTGCTTCTTGCTCAAACATATGTGAATAGGCTGGAGCTGAATGTATTCTTCCAAGAATGGGAGGCCGCCGCAATCCTATTATTGGAGGCCGGTGATATCAGAAAATTACTTCCAGAATTAGTTGCTGTGTGTCGCTTCACGTTCTTTGAAGCTCTGATATCTATCCATGTGGCTCAGGATGCCACAGTTACATGGCTAAAGAGAAGAAAGTGGAAGAGGAGGGCGGTCAAAGCAATGAAAGTCATTCGAGGATGGATAAAGAAGGGCAATGTCAATCTTGTGCATTGCTTACATTTGCTAGAGGCGGAGCTTGCAGCATTAGATGGGAAGAGGGAGAAAGCGGAAGCCAGTTACAAAGCTGCAATTACTGTGGCTTCTAGGAATGGCTTCATTCAAGACCGGGCTCTCTCTCATGAATTGGCAAATGTCTACTTTAGTAAGAAAGGTGACGAGTATTGGAAAGACTATCATATGGAGCAGTGTCTTGAATGTTACTCGCATTGGGGAGCTACCGCCAAAGTTGAGGCACTAAGAAATAATCTAGTAGCAAATGTTTAAAGCAAGAGAACTGTGCATTAGATGGGTCATTTGTGTCACTAAACATAGAGTTAGTTTTTGCAGTATTCGATGCTGTGAACAGGAGAGCCTTCCTCCTTCTCTAACTTAACCCTGGATGTATCCATAACCGCTTAGCCTTTCGTTTCCTATATCATAAGAAAACATATTAACAAGAGTTAGAAGATATTATACACTTACACAATAGAGACACATACATGCACAAACTACAAACAGACACTCACCCAGTACCACGTTTACCCAACGGATCATCCTTCCTCCATCCCAATTTACTAAACAATCTTTCCGATGCCTTGTTACCATCAAGTATATAGGCAAATAACTTTTCATTCCTAGATGATACCGTGTTCATTGCACTTAGTAGTAATGCCTGTGCCAAGCCAAGATGACGATGATGTGATTCGACATGTAGTATGCCTAATGATCCATTACGATGTCGTATTATACATGCTACTAGTTCCTTCTTGTATTCAATACCTAAACAACATGCACTAATTCCATCATCATCATTATTATACCTTGTTGTATTTAAATTATCAGCATGTATCTGTTTCTCAATCATACCTAATGATTTCTTGGATGAGTATGGCCATATTGAGTCGACAAACTTTGCATCGTTTGTTTGAGATTTGAGTTGTCGTAGTTTGTATCCTGAAGGTAATAGTACTGACGATGATGCATTGGAATTGGATGTAGTGGTATCTATATCTTCATTTGTGTTGTCAGGCATAATATCATCCATTAACATCAACTGCTCCTGTCGTATCTTCTTGGCATGTAACTTATCAACATTACGAACTAATTCTGGATGTTTCTCTAAGTATCTTTGTTCATACTTCATTTGTGTCAATATCATTGATTTTAATGTACTTAATAAATGATGTGATGCCAATTTCATATTATCATTAGTATTGGGTTCAAGTAGTTGTAAGGTACGTTCACACGATTCCAATGTGGATAGACAATGTGAATCAGGCTGTTTGCGTATTGAATCATAGATTGATATTTGGGATGTTGATTTGAATTGTATTGATTGACACTTTTGTAGGATGGATGGTGAATTGCGTAATATTTGCTTTGCTTGTTTCCATGTCCCGTCAACTATTATTAGTAGATACTTATTATTGTTGGATTGTATGAAGTTGTTGTTTGATATTGTGGTATCTTCGTTGCATTTATTATTTGCAAGTTGTTGATGAACTGTATCGTCGTCATCCAAAGTGACGGCATCATCTCCCGGAAATAGCAGCAATGGAATTCTATCAATATCATCATTTATCAAACGTTGCAATTCTATATTATCATCAAACGATCGTCCGACTAACACATCAACGTGTTCTAAACATAGTTTAATCAGAGGTACAGTTGAGATAGTCTTGCGACGAAACTCGACAGGATGCTGCAATATAACTACATGTGTTTGTAAGTGTATTTTAGATGTTGGTAAATGATCGCATAGACATTGAGATGGTGTCGGACGATTGCAATTTGGACAGTATTCACGCCATTCATCTTTTTGTGGTGTCAAAGATGATGATGTTACTTTGATGGGTTGCTCATCGATTGTTGTTGTTGAGAATCCAATGCAAAACTTGATCAAAAAGAGATTGATAAATAGTATGACAAGGAATCTTATTCGAGTACAAAGAGGCGGCATGATATGATGTATTTTGAGTAGAAACCCTATCGAGTGATGTATGATGCGATGTATTGGCGTGGCTATCGTAGTAAAAGTTTTTGTGCACAAGATGTGCACTCTTTTGTAACTCGAAGCAAACCGACCTCAATATGATCTCTACGACGAGTAAACAATACAGGACGTCGTATGTATAACACTATGGAATGGACTCTACAATGTTAGTGGTGGCAGTCACGGCAAAAGTAACCTTGAAATAAATGATATGATTGTAGTGAGATTTTGAGATGACCGGTTAATCGCTAAAAGATTTTAAGTCCCCCTCCAATCGGAGGAGGAGGGAGGGAGGTACCTTCTACCTTCTTCTACAGTCTAGTTATATAATATAATATGACACAAGTCAGTAGAGAAGAAGTTTACTACTCATACATAAATTGAATTTGATATTTAACTTGAGGTTGTCAATTCAATTGTCAACCCCCCATAACTTCAGTATTTCTAAATGGGCTTGCGATTCGTAACTTTCTTCCGCATTGTCACCCGACGTCTGGATTGAACTTTCTTCACCTTTCTTGTGGCTCTGATGATATTTCGGACATTGGGCCTGGGCTCATTCTCTTTCTCGGATCTAGTATAATCTTGCAAGAACAACCGTCCAATCTCAGCTCCAATTGTATCATACACTGTACTCGAAGGGTTGATCCCTGGTTCTGTTGACTTTCTTTTCCCTCTATCACTCCGGGTAGATCTCATCGACTCAAGTTTCACAGTGGCCCTTTCTAGCTCCTTGGTTACAAGCTCTAGTTCGGCTGAGAGATCATCCTTGGCATTTTCACTTTCACTCCACTCTTTCAAGTGTACCCCCTTCTCAGCTTCCTTCTCAAGATGATCTAGCTTGGTTTGTGCTACACTGAGCTCACCTTCAGCACTCTTAATCTGCTTCTCAAAGCATTTCATTATCTTATCTTCCTTCATACTAATATCATCTTTAATTGACTCAAAGCTAGCCGCGGTGTCATTCTGCTGTTGTTTTAACAACTCAATGGCCTTAGTAATAGACGATACACGCTCATTTTGAATATGAAACTCGAGCCATGCCTTCTTTTGTTGGAGAAGCACTACACATGCATCTTGTTGTTCAAGGTCTTTGATTTCATTCATGAGCATATCAAGCTTCTTCTCTGTCTCCCGTACACTCTTCGAAGGAATCTGGTTTCCAAATTGTGTCTTTCTGTTTTGCATCTCTTCATCATTACCAACGTTGAGTATATCTCTCAAGGATTGGAGAGCGATGATGGCAATATCACAGTCATCAGTAAGCACACCACATAGTTGTTGTACACAATAACTGGCCACAAGACGCTTGATTTGGCTGGAGTCTTGAGTCTTTGTCATTTGGCGGATGATATTGAGAACTAACTTTTTGATTTGCTTACTACTCTGGTCAATATAACAGCCGCTCTGGACTTTTAGCATCTGAAGCAATCCCTGTTGAGCATTGTTATCAATTGCAGTCTGAACTAAACCCTCATCGTGAGAAAGGAGAGAAAGGAGGGCTTGGCAAGCAAGAACTTGATGAGACTCATCTGTGCTGAATAATGTCTTTGAGATACAATCCATACCATTGTGATCAACGATAGCCTTAATGCATACATCGTCTCCATTTGAAATGAGATGAATAGACTTAAATGCAGCCTGTTGGACACTTTGAACGAATGGAAACTTCTTGAGCAAACATTCTACATCAACAAGCCCCGTTCCTATTACTTGATTCAACTCGTCCTCCTTCAGACCGCTGAGGATACGGAACAGTGCCTCACAAGCGTGTGCAGTTACTTCTGCATCATTACTCAAGAAAAGTTGAGGTATGACTTTCAACCATGCCTGAGATGTGTTAAAGTCTACAGGCTTCCCACCGCAGAACTGTTCAAAAGACAATGCTACTGCCTTGGTAATATGTGGAGGAGGTTTGTTGTCGAGAACATGCATCAGACTTTCCATAATACCCATTTGTAATAGTAGATCCTGATACTCAGTGGCCATGTTGGCAACCTTGCCTACAATATTGATTGCTTTCTTGAGAAGGTGACTACTAAACTCTGATGATGTTCCCATATCAATACGCTCCATAGACTTGGAACTCAATGCCAAGGAGGGAGAGGAGATAGCTGAATGAGGCTTCTGATCTAGAGTATTCTTCTTCTTCCCCTCATCTTGGGTGATAGTTCTCAAAACACTGAATACGACAGGACGACGAGAAGTATGTGCCTGTTGAATGAAATCTTCGTAAGGGATCTTCGTTGCCTTTCCCTTGGATATCACTACAGGAACCTCGCCCACACGACAGCCGTACTTTTCTCCTTGTTCTCCCTCTTTAACACCGGTGATAATGGTGCTTCCGTCCTCACTCTTTTTTATCGTTAATCCTAATGGGCCATTATGCGGAAGACGAATAACCGTACGCTTGATGTTTGATTTGGATGAGCGGGCAGAGGGTACTGGAGAACTGGGCTGCTCAAGTGGCTGCTCTCCTCTTGGAGGAGCCTTGTGCCCAGACTTAACGACACTAACCAATTGATGAAGCAAGTTCGTATCCTTTACAAGCATATCAACTTGCTCCTTTGTTCCTCCGGATAAAAGGTTGATCATAACATGTGACATATTTGTTTGCAATATCCCATCTCCTTGGGTTGATTTCATCATCTCTATCAGCTTTGGTACTATCGAATCAAACACTATTTGAATACGTTCCTGTTTCTTGGTCTCTAAGACTTTACGTAGAAGGATTGAGCAGTGTGTAAGTGTGTCAGTTGTTGCTCCAGAAGTTGATTCTTGTATCATTTTGACAAGTTTGGGAAGTAATGCTGCCTGTGTTCTATCGTTAATGCGATCTTTTGCGGTAACAAGTAATAGTAATGAATTCTTGATAATACTATCATCGTCTTTATCAAGAAACCTCGTTAGGCTAGAGATTGCACCAGCCTCTGCTATTGTTTTAATTTCGGCTGTTCCTTTGGCAGTGATATCGACCAAGACGTGCAATGCAAGTTTGGCAATAGAAATGTTGGGAGAATCTAAAAGCCGACTAAACTTTGTAATAGCCCCCTCATCAACGATCATCTTACGTTGATCCGTGGTACCTATCGTAAGAATATGCTGTAGTGACGTCGCCGCTTCAACTTTGTATTCAAAGCCCTTTTCTAACTGATTAGTCAGGGTGGGTATTGCTTTTGTCATTTGTTGGATGGGTGGATTACTTTCTACCTCGAGGAATTGACGGACGAGTCTTAAACAATCTAATTCGATATCTTTATGTAACTCTCGCTCTTTTCTGGTGCCATCGTCATTCACTAACAAGTCACACTGATTCAATACCCATACGATTTGTTGTGTATGCCCCATTAGTTCGGCCAATGGCCTCTCGAAATCTTCCTTATTGATTGGGAGGCCAAGCTTATTCTGTAGATAACCAAGAGACGAATCCGATATGTAACATTGATCCTCCGAGGGTGTCATACCACTATTCATTGCAAAAGACTGTCTAATGGCCGATGATACTGATTGTTTTGATAACTTCTTGACATCTAATTCGGCATAATTGATAACCCTCTTAATCTCATCTAATTCTTCTTGTTGGTATTTGACAATATGCAGTGCCTTCTTCTGTACGTCCTCTTCCCCATCATCATTGGAAGGGATGATATACCTCCTGCCCCTACCCAATAGATATAACAAACGTTTGTCGGATCGTAACATGTCCTTCCCTCCCTGTCGGGTTTCAATAATGCTTTCGATCTTGGCCCGTTCTAGACATACATCTAATCCGTGACTTCTCAAAGAGAGGGCATTGTTTGATGACGTTCCTCGGCATTCAAACTCAACTACCGATTCTAAGGGGAAGTGTTTACATGCCCGAGTACAAATACTGCAGTTGTTTCCACGCATACCTTGACGATCAGTACTATCGGGGCAGCACAATCCACTAATCTGTATATTCTTTTGCAAAGCTCCAACTTTGTATGCCCCCGAAAACATATCTAACAATGAAAGCATCATTTCTCTTACGCCCTCATTTGGATAACCTTCATCCCCCTCGTAAAAATAACAATCTACGGGAGATATCCCATCGGTATCATGACCATTCTCTTCTTTAATACCAAACACTACCCGTTCTAATGAATCGAATTTAGCAAGAAATGGCACTACGCTTATCTTTGTATCAAAGTCGATACGCATATCCTTATACTCATCATCGGTATCCTCATCTTCTATAGTTAATTCAAACAATGAATTAATATGTATTTCTTTAATATCACGGAATCGTGAAGCAACAACTAAATTCATCTGGGAAGATCTGTCGATACGCAATTCTTTCAAAAGTGGCAGAGCATCATGTAATATCGAACGGCATGTAGCTCCGCACGCCAGAACTGTATCAAACGATGAAACTGATATTTAAATATATATTATATAGAATAAGAATATGTTGTAAGTATACAAAGACAACGTATGGTAAAGAATAGTGTATTGCAATAGCAAAGAATAAACAACATTCTGCTTACATTGAAGAATTTTTGCCCAACAATCAGCATTGATATTCTGTGTCGGTCGGCATTTCCCACTCTCACTAGATGGGCTACCATCCTGAGTAGTACTAGACGACATGATTATGTAGTATTGAGAACTAATAGGCCATCAACGGCGGTGCCGTTAGTTCTGTCAGCAAAGTGCTTGGGGAGTGAAAAATCTAGAAGCAGAAAAATACTGCCCGTTTAATCGCTAAAGTAGAAAGTCCATTGCGGTGACTACTTCTTGTTGTGACATACAGCTGACTATGCAATATATATACAGCTGACTATATTGACTATAATTCATAACTTCTTTTGGAATTCAAAGTATCAATAGCATGTATTTTAGCTAGCTAGCCGGAGATTACTCCCTCTCATTCTCATACCATTCAAACCTTATCTACCACCATTACCATCATCACTCTCCTTCTTCTCCCCTCGAATAGCCCTGCCTATATTACCAAACCCCAGTAATGCCCGTGCCGTTGAGAACACTGTATATGTACCCAATCGTAATGTGAATGTTCGAACTATATCTCCAACGCTATGACAGTATGTGAGTAACTTTGCTTGCATAAAAAAGCTCGATAATCCCAATCCAAGCATCCATCCAAAATCACGACTTGCCATCATTGTACCATCCACAGCTATCCCCATAATTGTCATGGCAACTGCCCAGAATAGTGTTGGGGCCGTACTCTTTGCAACTTGTTGAACAGCCACATTTGATGAGAATAGTCCAGGCCCTAGTAAGGCAGTTAGATAAGCAATCCCTCCAACCCCCGCCGCAGCAAATATTGATATTGTCATTATACTTTTAAATGTAGCCATTGCATCCTTTGTCTTATCCCCGTCAATCAAGGCAGGTAACTTTGTTTGTCCCAATTGACTTAACGGCTCCCCAAATAACAAGTAGAATGTAAGTAAGTTCATTACTAATTGATATCCAGCTAATGACTCCGTACCCAATGTCATGGCTGTCTTTTGCATATTGATAAACCCTGCCATTCTTGTTAATGTAATTGCCAATAAAGGTCCCGTAAACTCCATCAACGATGAACACTCCTTCCTTGTTGGTATCTTCAATTGAGGCATCATATCTCGTTTTTTCAATGCTAATACCATCCAAATAGATGAAAGTAATGTAGCCAAAGATGTAGCGGCAGCTGCACCTCCACACCCCCACTTAAACCCAACACAGAATAAAGCATCACCAATTACATTCAATATAGCCGCGGCACTTATAATTTTCAATGGTGTTATTGCATCTTTTGCCACCATGAATAAGCTTAGTAACACGGCCTGACTCATTGCAGCCCAACTAATTATACCACGATAATGTATATAGCTAGTAGCCGACGTGTGTAACATACTATCAACATTTAATATCTTTAGTATGTTGGATGCATTAAATGTATAGAATAATGATAGTAATATACCACAAATTATTGATACACTAAATGCTGGTGACGCTGCATCTTTCATTCGACTTTTAGCTTCTTGTTCTGATTTGTTGGATGTTGAACTGTATGCACGTGATGCTAATCCGGTCGTAGCTCGACTTAGGAATGAAAAGAGATATAATGCTTGATCGATACATAGTGTTGCTGGGGATAGTGCTGCTAAACCTAATGCGCCTACTGTTCGTCCAACGAATGCATTATCAATATTGGATAGTAAGGGATTGGTAAGGTAGATGCCTAATGCTGGTATTGCAAATTTTAACATTTCTCTTTTAGAAGCGTTTGATGCGTCATCATTATTAGATGTGTCGCTATCATCTGTTGACGAGGATGCAGAGAACAAGGCCGATTGATGATTGAATATTCTTTGCAAAGGAGAAAATTGATGTGTTTTTATGCTTCTACTCTTTGGTCCGGCGAATGCGTCAGCCACTAGACACCGATTCTCAGTGACTAGTAGTATAACTACTATTATTGATGATGATGGTATTAGACGCTTCTTCATGCTGTATATGGAGAGGGCACCGCCGACAAGCTCTCCTACAAACCATCACTGAATGACGTCTATGCGACGCGATTATACTCTCATAAAAGGATACCGGCGACATAAAGAGAGCTGAGTTCGCATGTTTTGTCTCATCCATCTACGATATGCTATCAATATAGAGTTCAACTATGTAGGAATATATATAATAGAGACAGATACAATTAGATCATCAATATATAGTGGGTTTGGGGCGAGTAGTAATAACAATATAAATCTACCAGACTAACAATTATGACCTCCTCAAACAATATACTGTACATTCTACTTAGTTCAGTCTTTGCAATCGCTTCATGTCAAGAAGAGCAGCAATTATTGCAACAAGTAGCAGCCACTGCTGCAGTTAATGATGATCCATGCTTAGGACAAGAACAAGAAGTACTATTTCCAAATCTACTATCGATAGGAGTACAGTTTTACAAGTCTTCGTTTGTTGAACGGTGTTATGAGTCTCTTAGTATTAATGCAACAAATACATTGCAACATATTGATGCACTTAATCAGATCTTTCGTGATTCATAGTGAGTATAGGTCGATATGTGTGAGGATTGATGTATGTATTAAATAACGCGGTCGATACATGTACTGTTTATCATGTGCCTAATGTGGAATTGTATATATGAATATTGTATACTTTTATACACATATCTAATGTCTGCTTTTTCTATCTCACGCATAGCTGCTTCTATAACATTGCAAAGGATCCACCAGCAAGCGATCCACGTGCACATCAAGCAGAATTGGGGTATACAATATTACAAGGTCCCTATGAAGGGCAAGTTGATATTAATGCAGAATTATCATCAATTACTGATAGTGTAAAGAGCAGTGGACGAGCATCCGCGGCTACTTTTTGGGATGTTAATTCTGTATTCAATAGATTACATGATGGTCATGTTACACTACCACAGTTTAGGAATGATTCATTACTTACACCGGCTAGTTTATTCTATATCCCAGAACGATGTCAGAATGGGAGTGTCACAGGTAGACATGAATTCACAACCGGGTCGGATGGTGACTTGATACTTAAGATGTTTTGGAAGTATGAAAATAAAACAGAAGAAGAAGAAAGTATTGTCAAAAGTTTGAATGGCATGGATGTATATTCGTTCTTCTCTGAGGTATCAAACAGTCCATCGATCAATCTTTCTTACCAGTCTATTGGGGCTAGGTTTAATGCTCTCCTACAAATATATAGGATGTACCATCAGAGTACAATATCAGCATTTAATGACAAGTATGGGACAGGCGTATACCTGTGGATGTTCTTTATTCTTCCCCTGAATTCTCGACCTTCAAACGTGTATCCTGATTCGATCCGTGTTGTTTATGAAGATGGCGATGAAGAGATTTACCAGTCGGGGACGACCTCATTGGCAATGGCGGCTCTTCATACGAATGAGTCTTCGACCGATGGTTTAATGATGGGGTTAAATCGAACTGTTGCTGAAGAGATACTGAACAGACCGGGAGATATTTATGAGTCATACGATGGGGACGAATGCACAGTTGATCAAAGTAATGATATATCCCCTCAATTGAGGAGTGGAGCAAATAGCGAATCAGTATCATCATACTTTGATGCTGATCATATTCTTTTCGATCCAAATAGTGGAGGAGCAATGGCAGCGGGTAAAATCGAAGATGAATATGCTGTGCTCAAGGTGGAGGATTTCCGAATCAATACCGACCAGCTTGTTGCTGTATGGAAGATGTTATCATCTCAAGCAAAAGAATCAGGTGTGAATAAGCTCATTATCGATATATCAAACAATGGAGGTGGTATAGGATCCTCCGCGTCTACTTTGGCTCAACTTATGTACCCATCAGTAGAGTATGAATACTTTCGGAAGAGTTGGGACTTTGTCATTAGCAAGCCAATGGAAGTTTATAACAATACAGTTGTCCCAATATACGAAGAAATCCTAAATACAATTAATGCTCTCAACGAATCAGATTACCAAGGCTTCATTGACACCCTAACCGAAGAACAGTTCATATCAATTAATGAAGCTTTATGTTCCATACAAACCATATGCAATGGTATCGAATGTGCAGGAGATGATCCGACCAGCTGTTTCAAAGCCTGTGACTCTGTCGATGGTCTCAAATCAGTCATCCAAACGTTCGAGACGTATAGGACGCCCTCTTTTTTGAAAAATGTAGCTCAGACATTGTACAATCTCATTAATACTATTAATCCTGGACGAGTGAGACCTACCGCTGACTTGAGTGATGTTGATCTAAATGGTTATCGGACAGTCAACAGAGGGGGAGTCCTGACAAATGTATCCCTTCCATTTACTGGGGATCCCATTGAATATTACTATCAGGCCGTCGCTAGTTCATATCAAACACTTCATAAGTTTGACGAGTATATCATTGTATCGAATGGAGTCAGTGGATCGGCCACTGCACTCTTCGCCTCTCTTGTTAACCAGCTATGGAAGAACCGTGACATTACTTTGGTAAAGAGTAGTCTAGTCTCAGTTAGCTATGGTGGTTTGAATACAACTGAGGGAGATGTGATGATGGCTGGATTTCCTGCTGGTGTCCAAAATGTTCACTTGGAAGACCCTCTACTTGCGGCTGGTATTTTATACATATTCAATACATTACTCGAAGGTGACTCGACATTCTCGCCAGTTATATCATCGGCTCTATCAGAGTATGCCAATGTACTTCCCACACCTCCCTACTTTGCAAATACATTGCCTAAACTCCCAGTTTTAAACTATTACAGTACACTCATGGGTGAAGGAGCCCTACCTCTTCAGTATGTTAAGATGCCAACCGATAAACATTTACCTTTCTATTACACTCAAACGACAATTGATGATGCAGGAGATCTACCAGAGTTGTATGATAAAGCTTCAAAGCTGTTTACATCGAGTATTAATAACAGTGATTTCAATAAGACAAGTGATGATGATGATAGCTCAAACGGCACCGATACAGTTTCGTCAAGTTTTGGTGATAAAGAGGAGTCAAGTAATGCTGGTATAGTTAGTGATCAATCTTCGTCTACACTGACTTTACATAGATGCAATGAATTGGTAGTTTTATTGGCAGCGGCAGTAGGCTACATGTTTGTGTGAGAGAGAGGGTGAAACACAGTCGGAGACTTCGTCATATACCATTTTGTAGATAGAAAAAGGACACATCTTGTGCACAAAATGTGTACCATTTCGTCCACTTGGGTACGACTGGTAGTATAGCTACTCTTAATAATAATGATGGTGTTAGATTGTGCTTCATCTTGCTGTATACGGAGTACGCCATACAGCCAATTGCCAAAGCTATCCACTCTTCTCACGCATTTGTTCAATTCTACTCTCATAAAAAGATACCGCTGGATACAATTTATGTACAATCAACAATATGTACTTCCTGTATGTACCATACCTACCTAAAAGGACATAAGTTTTATTAGACCCATCGTTATATATTAGTATTTAGATACACGCGTTGTTGAAGGACTATAGTCGACGTCTATGCACTTGAAGTCGTGACGATTGGCCATCTTTATTTGCAATACAATTAGATATACAAGACACAATATTTTACTCAGATTTTATAGACAACAATTGCATCTAATTTATACCCCTACTCTCAATACCGCCGCCATACTGGTATACTATTATTTCTTGGGAGCTATCAAGGTGCAATATAATTCGAAATTGATGCTTGTATCTTGATACAATAACACGAGAATAGATAGATAGATAGAGACAGACCTGCAGCGTATATTGAAATTTATTTCTGAAGCATATGAACACAACTATGGACAAAGAACAGAAAGAATGTCAAACGATACAACAAGTTAATATAGATCTGAACAACTTGTCAATATCAGAATTAGAAACCCCTCACAATCCACTGTATAGTATCAAGATTCTTGATAGTGATAGAACAAAACAAGTCGGTACTATTAGTGCTATTAGTAATCAGGATGGTATCATGGAATTAATATACAGTTTCTTGACACCCACCGATGTTGTTAACCTTGAGCGGACATGTAAAAGATATGTTAATGTTCAACGTACAAAACGAATTGCAATTGGAAGTAGGTTATATGTTAATCCTAGCTCAAAAGATACTATTGAGAATGCCATCGTTGATTATGTCAATAATACAAGTGATAGTTCAGCAATAGCACTGCAGAAACTCATATTAGAGGTCAAACCCATCGTTAGACCGGGGCTTCTCCCACGATATGGCTTTATATCACATGAGTTTATGGACCCTGTGTCTTTTGATACTTTTCTCGTATCTGTATTCTCTAATACCCAACTTCGAACGAGGCAGATTTATTATGTGAAAGTATTGAATGGTGGTATCTATCAATATGGGATTTCAAGATTGTTCGATTCCTTTTTCAGTTAGAATATGCATTTGTTAAGCACCGCTTGCTTTCCAAAATAATAATCGACTTAAAGAACCTGAAGTTGGTTCTTTCACTAAAAGGTTCTTCAAGTATTCATTGGATTTAGAGGTAGTGAAACTAGCATTATCGATTGACGATGATGACGATGAGATGCAAGAGTTGAAAGATAAGGCATTTATGGTTCTAAACAATTCAATGCTTCTGGAGAGTTCGGCAAGGAGGCATGAGATGAGCGAAGAGGACCCCCTCTTTACCCCCATGGCATTTCACTCCTTATACACCGAGCATTTCCCTAACAACTATCCCGGAGAGATAGACTGGGAGAGAGGTCTCTTTGATAAAGACTCAATCAAACAGTATTGGATAGATGATCCTGCCATGTTACGAATATGGAAGGTTGCCTTGTTCAAAGGATTGGATTGGGTTCGAGAATTCGAGAAAGCCGGGCTCATCTCTGATTTCCTGCTTCTTAGCAGAATCGTAGTGGGTGAAGACAGTATGAAACATCCAAATAGTCCAATTAACTGTTTTTCCTTTGGTCCATTCTTGGTGATGCAGAGTGTGGAGTGTGGCGGCGCCGTTGCACTGTCTGTGAGATTAGAGGAAGACGATGTCGTGACTGATCTCTTCTACAACTATTATGAGCTCCTTATATTATACCGGAAAGGATATCGAGAACTAAAAGAATGGAGTGATATGTTGCTTGCCACGCATGCTTCGGCTATTGCCGCAATGAACCATGCTGCGGCCCAGCCCTAAATCGTGCAGCCACCGCATACAAAGTAAATTAGATATTGAGTAATATCATCAGCCTTTATCTTGTGACGATTCAGCTCTCTTAGAAAAAGCTGCATGATAAGGCTTCAAAGCTATACATCAAGTGTCAAAGTAGTGATCTGTAGTGATTTCTTCTCTGCAATATTGAGAAGTTGACACATCTTGTGCACAAATAATTATTACCACCCAAAAGAGTTTTCACATAAACACGAAAACTAATAATGTGATAATGAGCTCATCACAATCAATGATACATTGGCTGTGTGTGTTTAATATCGAGATGAATGGCTACAAATATCTAGCAGGTAGAACACGACAACGTTCGTCTATATCATCTTCTTTATTGCCAGATTGTCTAGTGTCGAGTGTGAGAAGGAATAGAAGAGCTGCAACAACATCATTGACGAATGACCAATCAATTGTAAAGAGAAGGAGAAGATGGTCTACTCAATCATCTTATATACTACATAATAATATAAACCGATATAATAACACACAACATCTGAGATTGCAGTACTTCTCTACATCTACTGCAGACAACAATAATACTGAAGTTGCCGAAGAAGGAGAAGAGTTAAAATTGATATCAATAAATGATCATTTAGATGAATTGCAACATATACCATTGGCGGATGTTCGTAACTTTTGTATCATTGCACATGTGGTACGTTAATCTCGTTGTTTTTATATACCATACTTCTGCTGGCTATGGATATCGTCGGCTACTTTTGTGTCTGTGTCTATATATCTTTTGCGCACATATATCATCTTGTGTACTTTCTCTATGTTCATATCTCAATCTTATCCTTTTGCAATAAACACTTATACATCGCTATAGGATCATGGCAAATCAAGTTTAGCATCAAGAGTATTAGAATACACAGGAAATTTAGGTAAAGAACGACAATTGAATGCATATCAAGTTGGTAGTGAAAGTGATGATAAAAATAGTAACAATTCATTAGAAGATGACGAATCAGCTACAGCAGCTTCACCTTCATTAGAAACATCAACAACAAACGACAACTCAACTGAATCAACAACAAAAGATTCAAAAGAGGAAATAACACTACTAGACACCCTAACAGTAGAAAGAGAACGTGGTATAACGGTCAAAGCATCAGCAGCATCAATGCTCTACCATGCCCCACAAATATCAACAAATCCATCAGGATATATATTATTAAATATGGTAGATACACCCGGACATGCAGACTTTGGTATGGAGGTTAGTAAATCTTTAGATTCAGTGGAGGGTGCGGTGTTGTTGTTTGATGCTGCGCAGGGTGTGCAAGCGCAGACATTGAGTGTTTATGATAAGGCGAGAGGTATTGGTAAACAGAGATCAAGGATTAGTGATAAAGGTGGTGCTAGTAGTTCAGAAGACGAGGATATAGAAGGAGATGCGGAAACAAGTAGTACAGTAGGTGCCAACAAGGCAATATCAGGTGGTATAGAGATATTACCAGCATTAACAAAGGTTGATATGCCATCGTCACGTCCATTAGAAGTGGCATTGGCGGTGTCGGATTTGATGGGGTTTGATCCTGATGAGATATTAAAAACTTCGGCACGTACTCGGATTGGGATTAAGGAGGTGAGCAGATTGTATAGGGTATAGATGGTTGTCTTTATATATCAATCGACTCATATTACTCGTGCTTTCTATTCCAGCTCCTTGATTCAATTTGCAAACGAGTACCACCACCACAGCAACTACCCGACGATGATGGAGAGATAATACGTGCCAAGGTTATTGATTCATGGTTTGAAACGAAACGGGGTGTTATTGCACTTGTTCGTATATTATCAGGCACACTAATAGAAGGGGATAGAATATCAATAATAGAACCAGCATCATATGATATGATCGCCGAGGGAAATTACACACATAAAGTTGGGAAGGATACATATTCCACACAAGAGATTGGAATAGTCTTACCACATCGGATACGAACTGGTAAATTATCTAGAGGTCAAATGGGATATGTTATTGCTGGACTACGAGATCCAAGAGAAGCACGGCCGGGTGCAGTCATGTCATTACATAAAACAATACCGACTCTAATCGGTAACGAAGCAATGGTACTCCCCCCTTCGGTATCATCAGGACAACATTCAGTCCTTTATGCATCTGTACATCCATTGGAAGGATCAGGATTTGATGAATTGTTTGGTGCCGTGTCTAGGTTGGCCTTATCCGATGCTGGATTGGAAATTACACAAACTGCAGGATCGAGCAGTGGAAGCGGAGGTGGTCCGTTTCTCGGGCCTGGATTGAGGGTTGGGTTTCAAGGCCTCCTACATGTTGAGGTATTCCGTCAACGATTGGAAGATGAATTCAACTTGGAGGCAGTTGTCACTCCGCCAAAGGTGCCATATACCATAAAATACCTCCCGAGTAAGAACAATCAACTATCAGCTGACTTACCTGCCGAGGTAGTAATAGAAGATTTGATCGATTGGCCAGAACAAGGCCTTAGATTCAAGGTATTAGAACCCATGGTTGATGTACGTGTTTTAACACCAATGGAGTATGCTGGAAACATAATGGAGTTGATAAAACGAAAACGAGGAACAAAGTTAGACACAAAACCAATAGATGAACATACTTGGCAAATCAAATCTGCCATGCCTTGGGGAGAAGTAGTAATAGACTTTCATGACGAGTTGAAGAGTACTTCGGCAGGGTATGCTTCCTTTGATGTATCCGAAGCTAATCCAGCACAGCAAGAAGCCAATCTATGTAAAGTGGATATCATGCTCAATAGTGAGGTCGTAGACCCTTTATCATTCGTTTCCCATGTCGATGTGTCGAGAAATCAGGCCAAGGTTGTATGTGAGAAGCTACAATCTGTCCTACCAAGACAGCAGTTTGTAACCGTTATCCAGGCCAAGGCACAGGGTAAGATTATAGCCTCCGAACGGATACAAGCATATAGAAAGGATGTCTTGACCAAGGGAAGTAAGAAGGTAGGAGGAGGAGACATAACGAGGAAGAAGAAGCTATTAGAGAAGCAGAAGAAGGGTAAGAAGAGGCAGCAGTCGACAGGCAAGGTGACATTAAGTCAGGCGGCTTTTAGGGCTGTGATATCTAGATCGAGCTAATGATTCAGCTAGTATCATCGTTTAAAGATTAGAAGTTATTATTACACAAATTGCAAGATTAGATAGAACCTCTTGATTAGCCCTTCACACAATGCCCGATGAAACCTCGACAATATGACAATCATCAGCAACAACTCTGTCCTTAGCAGCAGATAAAGCATCCCCGTCAAGATTACCATTCAGCTGCATAGGCCAATCAACAACTATAATGCAACCATCGTCAACGATTTCTGTAACTAATTCCTTTTCTTCCTTATCACTGGGGTTAGCAAAAACGGGGTTTGGGGGATTCTCGGCAAGTTGATCAAGAGTTACAGTTCCAAGCGCTGCAAGTCCAAATCTACTGTTCGCCTTTTCTTCCCAAGATAAGGCAACTTGATTCATGATACTCAATACCTGTGAGGGTAGGGAGTCATCTCCGTTAGAATGATTCTCATCAGAATTCAACTTTAATGGACCACAGGCTAAACGACGTCCCAGCATTTCACGTATTCCTGAGACCGACAATGTCGGGGAGATCCTAGCAACAATGGGGGCTTCGCCGACAAGCTTCCATGAAGTCTTAGAGCGTTCAGATGAACTTGAATAAGGGTTATGTCCGTAGTGTGATGTAGATGTATCACTCTTTCGGATTTGTATTTGAACTACGACACCATCCTCGTTCTTTGTCTTCTCTTCCTCGTTCTTCTCCTCCTTTTCTTTTTTCTTTCGTTTACTCATCATCTCCCTAAACTTGCCCATACAATACTCAAAGATGGCCAGGTCCTTGGGAGTATTAACATTCTTGAATTGTTGTGACATGTGTGATACTTCGTCGAGAGTAACCTTGCCATCTTCCTCATTTGATTTCTTCCCCTCCTCGGGAGGCTTGGCATCCGAACAATCCTTGCATTTACTAATGAATCTTAATAACTGTAAATAAAACTGACTTCGTTCCTGATCAGTCGCTCGAGCTGTAGCGGTGAGGCGACTGAGAGTCATAGGTTGGCCTAGATACTTCTCTAGTGCTACTGTCCACCTATCACCTATATTGAGGTCGGCCTTGGTCAACGGATCAAGCTCCCCTGATGGTGATAATAATCTTGATGATAAATCATTGTCACTGCTGTTACCATCTTCGGAGGGGGACGCGGTTTGCTTCTCTTGCTCTGCCTTCTCCTTCTTTGCCTTGTGGACTATACTCTCCTTCTGCACCTTATCCAGTGGATACATTTGATAAGCATACGTGACATCCTTGTCTTTGATAAGGTTAATGGATGACTCCATATCATTGAGAAAGGCCCATACCTTAAGGAATGCATATATAAAGGTTAGCATTAGATGATAGAATGGTGATCTATAATAACGGACCCTTATACTCACCTTTTTGGCCCAGATGTCTGCAAGTTGGACATCTTCTTCCTTCAACTCATTCTCATCGTATCCGTAGTGTTTCCTAGCCATCTCAACGATATATGCTCGTAATGCCTTTAACTTTGAATCTTTACATATCTTGAAAGTAAACTCCACATCACGGGCATGGTTGACCACTTCACTTTTTCTCAAGGGAACGAATACCATCTTCATAAGCCTTCTAATACTAACTCCTTTGAACAGCTGCCGAATCCCACCCTCTAATGGGGCAAGATTAGTTTTCTTATCTGGAGATATCCGTGCATCATTCATTGACTCTAGATTTGACTTGGCTGTTTCAAGCGCATTGGTGTTGGATACTATTTCTTCTGAGAGGTTGGCAATCTGTTCATTCTGTTTCTCCTCAGATGTAGACTCATTAGTATCCGACAGAAGCTGCTCAAGCTTTGTTTGTGCTAAACTAAGTTCTCTTCCAGTGTCACTAATCTCTTTTTCAATACCTTCCTTCAGTCCAATTTCTGCCAAATGGAGTCGATGGCTAATGTAGAAGGAATGGATGTATGAGATTGTCAATGTACAAAATGAAAAAAGACACATGATGTAGACACTTACTATGTCTTCCCCAAGGACGTGTCTTCTCCTACTTCAGCCACTTTGTCACCATAGGACTCAGATCGGGATTGTGATAACTGATGCTGATTTGTCATCAACTCGATGGCATCGATCAAAGATTTTCTCTTCTCCTTTTGTTTATGATACTCTAACCATGCCTGCCTCTGTTTATACTTTGTTACACGTTCAGTTTCTAGTTTGACTTGCCTTATCTCATCAGTTAGCTCGTCGAGTTTACGTTCGACCTGTTGAATATTATTAGATTCTTCGTCCATTAGTTTGTTCTGTTCATCTCGTCCAACCTTGAATATATCATGGATTGCCGATAAGGCTGTAGAAGCAACGTCACAATCTGATGTGGTAAGTAGATCACATAAATAATGGATACAGTTCTGGCTGACTAGATACTTGATTTGTGTATCACTGCCAGCTTTTGTCATTTGATGTATGACTTGTAGAGCATGCTCTTCGTTAGGTGCAGTATCACCTTCTAGCATCTTAATCAAACATGGAACAACACCAACATCAATGATGGTTTGTATTTGATCCGTATCATTAGTAATAATGTTAGATATAGTACCACAAACGAGCTCTTGATTTGTATCTTCTAGGTGGCTGGACAATGCCTGGGATAGGCACAACATACCACGATTGAGGGTGATAGCTTTAATATCACCCACTGTTGAAATGAGATGAATTGTTTTAATGGCAGATGTCTTTGAAATTTGACCGACGTCATGGGATACTAATTTGAGTAACTGTTCAACTATCTCATTGATCTCCTTGTTCAATTCAGAGCTCTTCGCCTCACTAGCAAATCTATTAGTGGCCATCTTGAGCTCCTCTCCCGACAAGCCACTCAAGATGTGAAACACTGCCTCACAAGAGTTGGCAACAATAAACTCATTTTCATGCACTAAGGCCTTGTTCAGGACACACAAAGATGCCTTTGTTGTTGCAGTATCCATCGGATTATCTCGGCAGCACTTTGAGAAAGTTCCAGCGGCGGCCTGAACTATACTAATATCCAAACCCGTGTTTCCTAGTACCCGAAGAAGAGAAGTAACTAATCTAGCTTGATACAAGCGGTCACGATGCTCATCAGAATTACCTGCAATCTTTCCCACTACTGAAATTGCCCTCTTAGCAATATCGTCGTGTGCAGAGTTGATAAGACTTACCAAAAGGTCGAGTACACCAGCCTCCTTCAGAAGACCCCCCACTTGTTCCTTGGTCCCGTTTGTCAACATATTTAGTATAACATGTTCCAAATCTACCTTAACCGCATCATCATTGGCTAATTGCAGTACATCTAATAATGTGGGTATAGCCATGGAATCAATCACTATTTGTATAAGAGGAGGAACATGTATACTCGTCGTAAAGATCTTACGAAGTAACACTGAACAATTCGTCAAGTATTCTATCTTGTCATTAGATTGGTTTGCTTGATAATTCCAATAATAGAACTTATACGACCTTATTAATTTGATAACTTGAGGTAGGAGTGTTTTGTATGTTGTTCGTTTGATGCGAACTTTTGCTGCAACAAGTAATCTCAGTGCACCCTCAACACAATCATCGTGCCTTGAATCAAGAAGATCAATCAGACAAGGTATTGCACCAGCCTCGAACAATGTTTTGATGTTCTCATCACTCCCCTTAGGAGGCAAAACCAATTCTACTAATGAAGATACCACGACTTTGTTGATCTTGTCGGAAGAAGCTAACAACTGGCTGAAATCATGAATACCATCGGCACCTAATATCATCTTCCTATGTTCATCTGTTCCTCTCGTGATGATACATTTCAAGCATTTGGATGCTTCCAACATAAATGAATCATCAAATGTATCTGGTTGCAAATACATCAGTAGAAGTGGAACAAGTATACCCGAGTCCGCCATATGTTTGATTGAACTAATTGGGGGGATAGATTCGACCATAAGTAACCGGTAGATGAGCCGCAGACAATCCAAATCAATGTCTAAACTCTCCGGATCTTCTTCCTCATCGCTATCTAGTAGATCAGCTCGAAGTTGCAATGCAGATACTATCTGTTGTGTATGCTCAATTAGATCAGCTGACGATAACTCAAAGTCTTCTCTGTCAATGGGTAATCCAATTTCATTCACCAAGTAATCAAGAGATTCTTCTGACAGATACCTTTGGTTCCGTGGAGGGATGGGACTATTCACTTTTGTAAATGATTTCATAACCGCGGATGATACCATTTGCATTGACAGATGATTGGCATTTAAACCTGCATACTTAATAACTCTCTTCATCTCGTCCAAATCATCCTCTTTGTATTTGACAATGTATAATGTCGGTTCATCGTTGGCAGTGATTTCATGTCTCCTACCACTACCCAATAACTGAAGAAGACGTTTATGAGAATGAAGTAATTTGTTTCCACCAGGCCTACTTTCAACTATACTTTCAATGTGCACCCTATCCAGACATACATCTAGACAAAACAATCTTCCTGACCGAGCATTATTAGAGGAAGAACCACAACTTTCAAACTCAACTACCGATTGTAATGGGAAGCTCTTGCATGCCCGTATACAGGTTTTACATGTATTGGTACGATCCCGATTATCAGTAGCAGCTGGGCAGCATATTCCCGAAATTGTCAAGTGCTGTTTCAATACTCCACAACTATATCCACCACTTAACATGTCAATAAAGGCTAACATAGCCTCCTGACTACTTTCATTGGGATAAGGCTCGTCAACTTCCCCAAAACCTCCAGAAGTGGGAGAAAATCCCTCAATAATATTCCCATCTTCATCTCTCCCACCAAAATGAACCAATTCCAGTAAAGCAAATTGTGAAATGAATGGTACTACCCTGATTTTAGTAACCAAATTAATATTAACATGAGTGTATTCATCATCCCCTCCCTCATTGCCAATACTTGTGGATAGTAATGAGTTAATATGCATTGTTTTTATATCACGGAATCGAGATGCCACCGTCATGTTCATTTGTTGTGGTTTGTCAATATGTATTGTTTTAATTAGTGGCATAGTTTCGTGCAACATTGAACGACATGTTGCACCACACGCCAATACTGTATCAAAAGGCACAACTATAAGAAATTTTGTGCATATGATAATGATATATTCATATGATATGTTCATAATAGGTAGGCATATAGAAAGACAGTACGTATAAAGTTAGCAAATACAGAACATATATAACGCACAGCACACACTCTAAACTAATGATATCATAGGGTACCACATACATACAAAGGACACCATCATACGCATAAACCACAAACAAACCACTCACATTCAAGAATTTTTGCAAACAGATCTGGCGAAAGTGTGGGTGGATTATCGACCTCCGTAGGTCGGAGGCGCTTCACCTCACGGTCAGGGGATATACCATCCCGCCGCTTCATGGATGATTGTGCTTTATTGTCCATTGTAAAGACTTCCACCACCTCCCCACCACTTTTCCTGAACACAAAGCTACTCTCATAAAACTTACGTTGTATCGCCAAAAACATGGATTTATTATTCTCCCTTTGCCGCCGTGTGCTATTGCCCAACCTTCTCTCATATATGTACCGCCGTTAATATAGAATAATATGAACGATGTAGAGCGTCTACACTCTCTACTTGCCTCAGGCAAACTATTGCATCCATATCTATCTCGTGAGCACTTTGCAAACAAAATTTCTTCCGATAATTTGCAAAAGATACCCAATGATGTAATATGTGATAATTTTGTTGATTTGGCTGCATCACTCTCTATATGCTGTGGTGTATCTCCTCCTACAACAGAAGATGAAGTATCAATAGAAGATCCATTATATTTACAAAAATATACATCTAACAAACATTTACAACCGGAGATACAACGTCATAGATTGAGATTAGCAGAAGAGATTGGTGGCGAGAAGATTTGCAATAATGTATACTCAAGACGGCATATAGTATTGATATTGTGTGATGGCATGGGTAATTCTATACTACAACAGCACGCTTCAAGTAGAGGAGATACGTCATCGGCCGACAACAATAGCAACAACACTGCAGAAACATCGGAATTCTTTATGAAACACAATCAACCATCAAGATTGAGAGCTGTATTTCCATCAACTACTCCTGCGGCATTGACTACCCTTGCTACCGCTACTTGGCCAGGTAGACATGGTAAGTGTTATATATTGGTATTGATGCGTTGTTTGATATATACTATCTTTGTCTAACCCATATCATCTGTGATGTGCACATGATATGCACAAAACCACAATATACACACATCATATGGTCATTAACGTATTAGGCATGCCAGGTTGGAATTTACGTGATAAGAAAGGATGTGACTTCTCTGGTAATAATAATGAAAATGAAGGTAGTTATCAACCAGTACAGTTATTGGTATTATCAGATAAGATTCGTGATGCACGATCAGAGGATAAGTTGGCAAGTGAGATGGGATTTAGTTGGGATGATGTGTTTGTTGAGCTACCTTGGGCACGAAAGTTGGCTTCTCAACATGAACAGCAAGAGAAACCATCGTCAAGTAGCAATAGCAGACGTAGAATGATATATATCAATGCGTATAACGGTGATGATTACCAGAATTGGGTTCAAGGAGAAGATAACAATGAGAGGGAGAGGAAACAAAGTGATGCAACAGACTTTTCAGCATGGCAATCGGGAGATACACCGGCCACATTAAGTAGTAATCGTTCTTCATTATTTGAGACTGCAAAGATTGAAGAGACAGCGTATGACACTCTTGGTACACCGACGGGGTCTGCTGATGCAATTGACTACTTTCGTCAAGGGATAGACGTAGCACTCAATTCAATACAAAAAGCAGAAAAGGTCGGAGAATCTACTTTCACCTATCTATACACGGCACATCCTGATAAGCACATGCATGCACTTGGTGTTGAACATGAGGAAGTTACAAAAGTAGTAAGGGGAATAGAATGTGAAGTTGAAAGGTTTTGGAAAGTACTCAGTAATAGATACTTGTTAATGTCTGGTCAGTATCACGACGATATAAACCAACAAACAGAATCAAAAAGTAGTACTAATGATGAATCATCAAGTATCGACGCGGCAGTTGTTGTAACGGCAGATCATGGTCACATTACAGTTAATGAAGATGATATGATATATCTGCCTCAGAACATATTAGATGTTTTAGAATATGCTTCCATAGGCGTGCACGGGAAGGGTAGACATGGATATCTACACTGCAGAGCGGGGCTACAGTTACAACTTCGACGATATTGGCAAGCCAATACAGAGCTATCTGAGAACTTCTTATTGCTTACAGTTGAGGACGCTATTGATAATGGACTATTCGGACCAGACTTGATGAGGTGGCAGGTAAGGCCGAGGCTTGGTGACTTTATATCTATTTCAATCGGTAGGAAGACATTGGTTACACCAACTCAAGTCGAACAGTACAAGAAACAGTGCATATGCCAAGGTGCTCATGGTTCATTACTGCCAGAGGAGATGAGTATACCTTTTGTGTTGCTCAAGCCGGATGAGGAAGTAGAAGTAGAAGATAAAGACCGGGAATCATAAATCATGTGCAACATATATGATTAGTAGCACAAAATAGCTACAAAGTATAGTCATTAATGACGCTGTTCACCTTATCCAACTTGGTTTTTCTGTCTCTCATTATTGACATTGAATAGCTAATAGATGGCTTCCCACCAGCTCTCCTCTCTCCTTCTACTTTATCTCTTCACCAACGGCTCCTTGTTTGCCCTTCACACTCAATGCACCATACCATTGTATGCATATGATTGCCAACTTCTCTTGTACAATCTTCACAAACAAGCTCTCGACAGTGCTCACATTCAGTTGCAATGTCACACTCTTTACAGATGATCTTCTCTTCACAAACCTTACACTCCTTCCTGCATTTAGAACACCAGTATTCTTCTCCACACTCACACTTCTCTATACATTCAATGCAGTACATGGTGTCATTATTAGGCTCCTGCTCATCACAACCAGTACATACCCCACCGTTGTATTCTCCTTCTGGATCAAACGAATTGTCACAATCAGAACCTGGACACTTCACTGCATCTTTCCCCTTGTAACTCAATCCATCCTTTTCGGCCGACTTCTCGAAGGTGTGAACTTTGGCATCGGCTTTCTTTTTGAGCACATGCAACTTCTGCTGAATACGCCTTGCCTCATTAACATTATCAACATCCTCAATAGCATTCTCCAGCGTATCCTCAGCTTCCGTCGTCTGAGACTTCATGGTCTTGCCTCGCTTCTTACTTTCGATGTTACTGTCACTGTTACTAGCCACCGATTCTCGTTTCATACCTACATAGAACTTCTTCTTCTTGGATTCAGATTTCATAGTAGACTCTTCAGTTGATTTGGCGGTAGTGCTTGGTTTGGTAGACTCCATCTCCACTGGTTTCTTTTTGACAGGAGATATGGCAAATAGAGTTGAATGAGAGCTGAGGTTCTCGCTCGTCCACCCACTAGAAGAGGACATGATTATGCGATGAAATAATATAAGCGTTCCTCCAATGAGCTTTGGAGTGGCAATCATGTATGATTCGCCTGCTATGAATCGACATGCAACATGTTTCATCCAGCACAAAAAAATGTGAAGAGATACAACACCTCAAGAGATGATAAATGTCGTAGTTGAAGTTTCTTAGCAAGCCTTATTTCTTTTGATTATGATATTGCAACTCAATATTGGGTGATTTTGATATCCTCATAACTTTGTTGTATGGATAGAGATTGCAATAGATTATCGTACAACAAAGCAGCAGTAAAATTAGTCTAGCGTATCCCTGCCGCCGCCGCTCTGATATAATAGATACGAGAGTACACAACACTAATGGTAGCTGCTATAAGGAAGAAGAAACAACAAATCGTCGTGGATCAGTACTAAGCCACGAGGAAATAAGCAGCTTTGCAGATGAAATATTAGGCAAGATTGAAACACAAAGTAGTAAACGTAGTGTACTATCAAAGTCTAATCAAAGTACCGATAGTGCTGCCGTCAATAATGTATCGACTGAAGAAGATAATGATGCACCGACCAGCAATTGCAATAACAAGTATAAACAACTTCCTCGATTATCAACATTAACAAATGATAGTATAGACGTAGATGATTTAGATGATTCACAAATGAATGTAGCATATGATTTTAGTGCTTGGGATTCATTTAGGGCATCATTATCATCAGAACGACAGCAGGTATTAAAGAAGTCTTATGCAAATTCACGAAAGTTAAGAAATTCACGAAAGTTAAGTTTTAACAATCCCGGTAGTGGCGGTGGAGGTATGTCATCCTTTAGTGAAGCCGACGAAGAAGAGAGTGAAGATGAGGAGGAGTTCTTTAATCGTATGCCTAGTTTGGGCGAGGATGAGGAAGTTGTTAATGATACTGGTCCGGAGATTATTTCATCTGTCAAGTCTAAAAAGAATAACCAACAAAACAATAATAACAACACATCCGAATGGTTTGCAGATGTAATGACCTCATTGGAATTGACACAAGAGGAAAGGTATGATGATGCAGCTTGGCGTATGAGATTAGAGGTAGATCAAGTATTTAGTAAGAATTATACACCAAAGGAATGGGAACAGAAAGAGATGGATGCTATTATTAACTTTTTGGGATTGAAAGATCCTGAGTTACATTCGGATTATTTGGTACGTGATATATGATTTGTTGTTTGGTTGTTTTTATTGGTATATATTGTTGGATGTGTACGTTTGTTTGATGTGTGGGTACTGTCTTGTGTCTACCTACTATTATATGCAAATATCATAAGCTCACATCTTATGCACTTCTCTAATATATACAACAGGATAAGCCACATCAGAAAACAACACGGGATGCAATAAGTACAATCTTTTATGCACCAAATGATAATATACAATCAGTACTATTAAAACGTGGTCCAGTCCTAGTAGACGGGGAAGAACGTGAATTAATGCTCTTTACTAATGGGTTTATTATATCTCGTGTTGAATTGGATACATTAGTAAATTTGCTATTAGATGCTAGTTCTGGAAGGACAACGTCTCATCGGAGGAATTCAATGTTGACTGGTGATGAGATTACAGAACGGTTTAGTGATATAGATACGGATAATAGTGGGGGTAAGTTTTTTGTGCATAAGATGTGTTCATAATTTGTGCTCATACTCATACACCCAATGGTATCCTCACATCATACATATCAATACCCCACTACAGCACTGGATCGATCAGAGATACAAGACTTCTTCCGTAGTATGGGAATATCATTGAGTAGGCATACGCTCGAGGACATAATGCAAAGGTTTGATTCCGATTCAGATGGGAGTATAAGTTTAGAAGAGTTCAAGGCAATGATGGAGGAATTGCAGGGTAGTAAGAAGGACGGTCATAACTTTTGGAAGGGATTAGGGAACAAGTTGAAAAGTGTCGTGTCTAATAAAGGTGTAATGCGAAAGTTGGAAGTTGCGTTTGGCATGCAACAAGTCATCAATGCTGAGAAGTTGGCCGATAATACGAATTATCAGTCGTCAAAGTTTGTGGATAAAGAACTAGTTCCACTTTCTCTTGCCATCAATCTACACGGTATGAAGGAGGCGATGGTTGTAATGTGTTCTAAGCCAGGTCAAGTTGAGGCGTGGGTTGATGCATTTCGTATTTGTACAGCATGGGCATTAGAGAATGTAGACTGGGGGGTCGATGAGTTGACGAAGAATGAGGATTCTAAACTTCCACTTGCATATCAAGACGACTGGCGGTGTAGTACTATCGATTGGGGAATGGATGATAATGAAGAAGATGACCTTGCATTTTCCAAAGACGATTACAACAGCTACAAGTGCACTAATGTTGATTGGGGGTAAGCTGAGCCGAGACTGATGTAAAATAGGAGGTCGAGTTAGTTAGGATTAGGATACCACTACATAACTTATGGCCCATCACTTATTGAAACAGGAACGTATCAGTAATCATAGCATACGAATCCCTCCAGATATGGCTGTGTGTATACGTTGGTTTGCTGCAACCGAACAGACACCTTGAAGAGCATAAGCCTGCCTCTGAAATATCTTATGTGCATCTTTTCGAAATGGGACTGATTGGCGATACAACTCCACCATTTTAGTTGTGGTTGTTATGTTATCGTAGTAGTTAGTAGGCCACACTAAATAATGGATATTGAAGAGACGGCATCGAATAAACGGGGTGGTATACCACCAGGGTAAACGTTTACGTCCTACGGAGGAAATCGAATTACCCTCTCAACTTTGGTCTCACGTTTTAGATTGTAAGAAATTTTTGATGGTGCATGTGATTTGCTATTCTTTATGGGGGTTTATATATTGTATATATTGGTTTTATACTGTTTCTTGTATATTGTATACTAACTTTATATCTATTCATCTTATATTATTTATGTTAATACAAATGCATTAACTTCTCCGACACGATAACATACAATACTAATAATTCTTATGGCTGATCTGATGTAATTTAAATTTAATGATTGGATTATTAACAATATACAATAATGGGTACATTATGGATTAAACATCGGATTGAATCATATCAAATTACTTTATACCATACTATATTTATAGTCGTCCCATTCGAAACAGTTTTGGAGTGCGGTGCCGTATCTAAACAATTTTTACATGAAGTTATGCCACTTTTAAAAAGTATATGTATTGATGAATCATATCAAATGAACCTAGCTGTGGCATCCCGATTCCGGGATATTAAGGAGATCCGTATTAACTCACTGCTATCAACAATAGTTCAAAATGAGGGTATGGGTGATGATGAATATACTGAAATCTTGATAGATTTTGAGAGTAGAATTAGGGCATTGCCATTCATATCAAAGTTTAATAAGTTAGAGTTAGTTCATTTCGGTGGCAAGGATGAGGATGGAGATGTTATTGAGGATTTTTCTCCCACGTTATTAAACATCTTTGAAGGAGATGAAATGTACCCTAATGAAGGAGAGAGGGAACGCTTGTTGGGATTTATTGATATGCTAAGTGGGGCATTTCGGTGTGGAAGTTTGCCTAAGCGTCTAAAGATATCTGGATTGGTATGTCCGGATGCATACAATCATAATGGTAATCGGGGTCAAAATAACTGTGAGACATGTATACGGGCATGTAAGAGTTTCCCATTGGAAAGTGTTGTTGAATTTGAGTGCCTCGGTTCGTCTGATAGTAATGCTCAATCTGGAAGGCTGTTTGGATTGGATGTTTGTTTAGAAAGGGTTAAGGTCGAAAGTATTGTTGAGAGTAGGCCGGGAGGGAAGGAGTTGCTTCGTTCCCATAAACGTCTATTACGATTGTTGGGCAGTGGGAGAAGATATGTAGCCTATTCGACCGATGGGGAAGAGGACATACACATGGCACTAAACATCGTCAAATACAAACAAGGAGAATTAGATGAGATTAAAAGGATGATCGAGTACGCTGATTTGGATGTTAAGAAACTCTCAATGAGCATGATATCAAAAGCTATAATGGGATCATTTGCAGTAGACAATTATCAATCAATCAATCAAGACAATAGATCTGATAGTTCAATCCCTCCAAAGAGCCATCATTACATTTCGGTATCATCTCTTGATTACCTAGTGAATGAAATCGGTTTACCCATTGACCGAGAAGACTTCGAGAGGCCGTTGACCGATCTAATGGGGTATACACAACAGTTAGTATCGATATTAAGAAATCGGTTTGATGACGATACATATGATGATGAGGATAGTGACAATGAAGGCGATAAGGAATTTGAAGATATCGAATTAGATTGTCTACAGCTCATCCGCCAATTCCTTGAGATAGAAAGTGACCCCCCCATCCAACACACTATTCAGCGTATGGTTGACTTAGACGTTATACCCCTTCTAGCAAAGTATCTACTCGCGGATAACGACAAATTTGATGATACACTTGTTTCTGAAGCAGCAATCTGTATGCTGAGTATTCTAAGGCATGGCACCGATGAGCAGAAGCAGATGGTGGAGGATGAAGTGGGCATTACAAGGTTCAGTCAACTATTAGGTTCCTCCATCAACGGTATTAATAAAGTCATGGCACATACATTAGTAGAATTGGTATTGCCTCCAAAGGGGAATGATGAGGATATCAAAACAATGTACGAGGCTGGTGCAGTACCTAGTCTGATTAATCTTCTTGATTCGAGGCACGATGAGTGTGTTGAGGGTGCACTGAGATTACTTGTTGCAGTAAAAGATCATATCAAAACGACAGTTTACGAATCGCTTCTTCCTCATCTTATTCGTATGATGAAATCATTCAAGTTCTTTTATTGGAATTACCAAGCCAACCAATCGAATGACAAGATAGAATACTTGACGAACTGCTCTGCTTTACTTCGTATGGTCCTTGAGGGTAGGAGACGTCCTATTCAATTAATGATTGATTCGATGGCCCTCCCGACATTATTGGATGTACTGCAATTAGCCAATGATGATGCGGTTAAGGTAGATTTGGAACATGTTATACTAAATATGTTGACAAACGGGACAAAGGAACAAGTGGGGACTCTTCTGAAGGAGGCAGGAGTGCTTGATCTATTGATCAGCCTTGTGACCTCGTCCGACGTTGATTTGTCATCGAAGACAATCTTAGTTGCGGGAGAGATTACAGATAAGGCCGCTGAATATCGACATCGCTTATGCCAAGCTGGATTGGTTACGTCGCTTCTTCGGGTACTAGGAAACACTAGTTCGGATGTTAGTATAGTAAAGGCCGCCGCTGAAACATTCTCCAAGTGCTGCCGTGGCCTCCCGATGGATACTGCAACAACAAAGGCATCTTTGAATATCCTGAACAAGGCCTTGGTACATGAGAATGAGTGTGTTGTTACCAACTCTTGTGAGGCAGTGTTTCATATCTTGAGTGGGTGGACAGGCGAGGAGCTCAAAGAGGCAACCAAAATGGGATTTGTTCGTGAGGCGAAGAGCTCTGAATTGAACACGGTGATCAATGAGATAGTTGAAAAGTTACTCAATTTAATATCCCACGATGACAATCAAATGGTAAACACTCCTGCCATTAAGACAATCCATCTCATTTCATCAGCCGCCGGTGATATTAAAGCTATCACTCTTCGAAATGGAATTGCACGTATCACAAAGTTACTATTCGATTACAATAATGGAAATGTTCGAGAACTTGCGTGCAAGGCAATATCCAACATAATTACCGATGATGAGGGCCAAATTAAGACTGCAATTGACAACAATACGGTTCCTGGTCTGTTACATATACTGACCAAACACTACTGGTCGAACAGACACGACGCTATAAAAGTTATCCAACAAATGACAAAGGCTGGCGATAATAAAGAAATCAAGTATTTAGTAAGCCAAGACTGTATTCGCCACTTATGTGGTTTACTTACCAAACCCGATTCTGGTGTTATCACCGTAGCCCTCTTGGCTTTAAAAGATATATTCAAGGTTGGACGAGATGAACAAAGTGAAGATTCTAGTAATATTATCGCTGCCGATGATGTTGTCTTCGTCCATGCTTGTCATGGTTGTGATGGTTGTGATATGAATCCTATCATTGGAGATCGTTACCATTCTAAGATTACACCAGACTTTGACTTCTGTGCAGATTGTATGGAGAAGTACGAGGGTAACAAAGCAGACTTTGAGCTTGAAATATTAGATCGTGATCGTATAAGTTGGCTAGCAAGTAAACTTGATGAGCTCATGGAAGAGAATAAGATCTTTGAAGAGGAAACTAAGACGTGTCAGCTTCTTCAAAGCAAGAAGGCATGGTTAGAGTTTCATACCCAAAATGAGAAGAGCCAATCTTTGGCTGGTGCCATCGAGGCAATGAAAGATCAACAGCAACAAGCATTATCACGCTCCGAATCCTTTGGTGACAAGGTGACTCAAGTCGGTGCAGACACGTCCTTGGGAAAGGCATAGTAAGTGTGACACATCAAATGTCTTGCTTGATTTATCATCTCTACACATCATCTTACTCTTACTTTCATCTCTGTACATGTACCTACTCAGTCAATTGCTCTGTGATAAGGAAGATGAGACAAGGAAGTGCTTTGATGCTCAGATAGTCAATATCGAACGAGAACTTCGAGGTTCACAAACGAAAGTTGAACGGCTTCTGATCAATGCATCAAAGGATTCATCTCAGGAAGAATGGAGTGAACAGATAGTCAATGGTACCGGTCTCTCAGAAGGCATGCGGTGTGTCTTGATATTGCAATGGAAAGAACAACACTCACGTTAAAGTCCATAAGAGAGGCACGTGCCTCTAGTGAACGAAAAACAGATCTTGTCTCATTAGCGGGCGGGCTCAGGCACAGGCTGTTCCCCAGTGTTATCATTACACGGAAGATGCAAGTGGTATTTGTCCCGTTGGATACGAGTCACGAGCAGATCTGTTTTACTGTGACTATCAACGTTGGTGAGAATTCACAGTTAAAGGCATTACGAGCATCTTTCGTGGAGATGGCTCGGAAACATTATGGATATGATGAGAATGAGTTGAAAGAAGAAGATGTTCAACTCACAGATGTGTTTCGCCAAAAGGTGAGTATAGGGATACTTACATCATGCTATTATTCAAATACTAACTTGTATTGACATTCTTTTCACTAAGGTGACGTTTTTCAATGACATGGACGCTTCCATTTCTCGCATCTCCCCGAGGGGACCCACGTATGCCTATCAACTGTATCCTCTTGATAAGGTAAAGGAGGAGTTTGCAGCATACAAGGTGAAGAAGGATATGGAGGCATATCAGTTATGTTCTGGACTGAAACTTGACTCATTGACTATGACTGATCTTGATAGAGGTGATGTCCGGTGGCAAATGGCGCTACAAAAGTACCTATCACAGCCGATGATTCTTTACCATTTGCACTCTACAATAAAGGCCAGTGAAGAGAAACGGAATGAGTTCTATTTGCAGTTATCGAAGTTCATTGACGATTGCAAGAAATGTTCAGATGCCACAACGAGTCAGATGAGTGATGGTGGAAGTGGAGACGGTAGCAAGTCGACCCTTGCCGAAGTATCACTTCAGTCATCACAGTTCAAGAATGTCGAAACACGTCAAGATCTGACAATCTTTGAGCATTGCACAAAGAAGTTCAAGGCCATGATGGAAGAACTAAAGAAACAAGGGAGGAATGAGGATGGGATAGTAGTTCACATCCAAATCAGAAACAGTGATAGTGATACATCTGCTCAACAAAGTTCCTGGAAGACTATCGGCGAACCCATTGTGGCAAGACTTTCACCTAATCTTTCAGTATCTGGTCTTCGTGAAGTCTTGGGACGTCGTTTAGCTTCTTGTGGTGCCATAAAATCAAAAGAAATGAAGATCATGAATCGGGTTGCCCTAACTTTTGAGCAATTCTTGAGATACGGCGGTAGGCGGCTTGGCACAATAACACTTGATCAATTTGCCGAGGCTGAGAATCCCAAACCTCCGTTATGTGCCAATACCAATGATCCCAAGGAGATGGATTTAGTTGTGGATGTTGTCAAAGATCGTAGTATTATAGTTGTCAACTGGCCAAAACATTTGGACAGCTTCCTTGACGTGGACGCTTTATCTGCCAAGTATGTGGCCAAAGATACTTCATCTGCTAAGGACAGAGCCGTATCCATTGATATTGAAGAGGAAATCGATGAATTCATGGATGAGGAGATTGATGAGTTCACTCCTTGAAGTTTGAAGTAAGATAAACCATTATTATTGATCTACCCTTTGAATAGTTGTTAGCTATCAACTACCTCCCGATTGTAGAAAAGTGAACACATCTTGTGCACAAAATTAGTATCATCATATTAGAGTCCTTCATAATATTATAGGTGATATTCTACTTTAGACAGCGAATCTCGTGATAATTCAAATCCATCAGTATTTAACCTTCTTTCCATCGGTAGCATTATAGTTGCGGCAGCCGCTGACTACATAAGTATCTACGATAATTAGCAATCTCATAGGTGTAAACTCTCAGAAAGATAGAGGATGAATGAGATGTCATCAACTAAACGGGGTGGTATACCCCCTGAGCGTGTAGTAAAACGACTACGATCATCTAAACATGAAAACGAATCGCCGAAAACGTTACCACCGGAGGTTTGGGCAGGAGTAATGGAATGTAAGTATGTATGCAATATTTGCATTAGTAAGATTTTCATGTGCACCGTAATTGTTTTTGTGTATGAAATGATGTTGTTGATACTTTGCTGTTTATTGCAAAATGTATTATTGTTAATTCACTCACTAAATTATATGCTGTCATTCTATTTGCCCATCTATTATGAACTCATATCCACAATCATCTACACAAATAAATCAAAGATTTAAACTTTGAAACAGTACTAGCATGCGGTGCTACATCCCGTACAATATTGCACGATGCTATGCCTCTTCTCAAAATATTACGAATTGACAAACCTCAACAAATCAATTTAACAGTTGCGTCTAGATTCAGAGACATTAAAGAGATACATATCAATTCGTTATTCACTTCACATACACATGATATTGGAACAGAGGATGAGCGTACTAATGTTGATATTGATTTGGAAAGTTCAGTTAGAATAGTACATTATCTTTCTAGATTTAGTAAATTGGAACGGTTAGTATTCGGAGGGAGAGATGAGAATGGAAACATTATCGAAGGGTATTCAGCAGTAAATGATTATTTCTCGGAGGGGGATGCTGATGAAACATATCCAAATCTTGCTGCACGAGAAAGTATGCTGATATTCTTAGATCAGTTATCCGGTGCATTTAGATGTGGGGCATTGAATAGTGCCCTACGGATACTTGGGTTGTGCTGTCCGGACACAAATGATAAGAATGGTATGCGTGGGAACAATTGTGAGGTGTGCCTCAGAGCATGTAGGAGCTTCCCATTGCAATCGGTAGTCGAGTTTGAATCCAGAGGCTCATCCAAAGTTAAGTCAAGAAGATTATTCGGCCTTGATGTATGCCTAGAAATGGCTCAGATTGAGAGTGTTATTGAAGCCCGACCGGGAGGGAAGGAAATACTACGATCGGATAAACGTTTGTTACATCTATTGGGACAGGGTAAAAGATACATCATTACAGATGATGATGGGAAAGCATTCTACATTGTTAAATACACACAAGAAGAATTAGATGAAATCAAAAGGGTTATTGAATATGCCGAATTAGATGTCAAGAAGTTATCAATTCAATCCGTATCAAATGCTATTATGAAGTCCTTTACATTAGACGAGCATCGTTCAATGCCTCTTGATGAACAGTGTTATGTATCAGAAGAATCACTTGATTATCTAATGGACAAAATTGGTTTACCAATCACCAAAACAGAGTTTGATAGATCATTACACAAGCTGTTTGGATACAGACATCAAATCGGATCAGTTGTGAAAGAGTGCTTCACTCCGGACGGCCTCCATAAAGATTCTGAGTATGCCGACATTGAACTGGATTGTCTGAGACTGATCCGTAGATTTGTTGTCGTGGTAGTAGATGAGGTGACAATACACCAAATAGTTGAGTTAAATGTCATCCCGCTACTTGGGAGGTATTTGACGCATCAATTTCCTCAAATATTCAATGTGGAGGCGTCGGTTGCCGTGAACAGTTTCCTTTTGAAAGGAGGCACAAAGTATCGAAGGTTGGTTATGAATGATCAACTCGTCCTATCATTCACAAGGTTGTTAAGATCTCCTAATAATCGCATTGTCACAATTGCTTTACAGTCCTTGGTGAATCATATATGCACCAGGGGATCATGCCAAGAAACACGAAGTTATATTGAAACAGTTATTTGCAATAATGTGGAACAGTCATGCGCACCAAAGGAAAATCAGTTACAATTTTAGAAACTTTACTGGATTCTAACTATGACACTTGTGTGAATAATAATGCGCTTCAGCTGCTCATCACTGCAGCGCTAAACGATCACTTTATAAGTGAAACCTTAACGAGAAAACTTCAACCCCACATTATCCGTATGATGAAGTTACCAGGTCAATTAGACCGTTGGTTGGCAACAGAAGACGGTTTAACAACTCAAACAAATTTATGCCGTATGATGATCAAACTCGTGCAAAATGGTGCATGTAGCTGGGAATTAGTAGCCGAGGAGGTAGATGGCTTCCTTCCCATTTTGGTGAACTCTGTTGAGGCTCTAAAGTTTAATGATGCCATTTCCATCTTATTGGCTGTGGGTACAATTGCTAATACTTCTGTCAAGTATCATAACCTGTTGCTGAATGCCGGTATCATTAAACCTTTACTGCAAGTGCTCAAGCAATCAAGTACACCAACGGCTAATCTAAGGGTGGCAGTGGAGACCCTCACAATATTTTGTTAAGGGAAAAAGTTTGTCTTTGCCACAGCTAAAACCTGTATTACGATTCTGACTCAGCTTCTTGTGAATTGGGACAGTGATATACGGTGCAATACTTGCTGGACACTGTTTCATATTCTAGATGGAATGGGGGGCGAGGATCTCAGTCAAGCAGCCAAAATGGGATTCGTCAAACATCTGCTGATGAATTCCCGTTTGTTTTTATCTGTGCAACTACCTGCACTGAAGTGCATCCACCTAGGGGATGAATGTGCCCAATCCATTACTATAATGGCAGTACATTTATATCAATCGCACTTGCTAGTTCATGCCGCGTTACTCAAAAGCTGGGATGTTGTATCATTAGCAACATCATCACTGCTAATCCAAATCTGATTAAAAGTACAGTCGACTGTAACATAGTATCAGGACTATTACATATGATGGAGATTGAGCAAGACAGAAAGTTAGCTTTGGATACCATTCGTCAAATTACTAAGTCTGGCAACTATGAACAGATTAAGCATTTGGTCAGTCAGGATTGTGTCTACCAACTCTATTCTATGCTCACTGTAGACACTAGTACCGCAAATATTGCTCTTTTGGCACTCGAAGACGTGAGTTGTTACTATTGATATTGCCTACTGATGCTATTACTATCTATAACTAATCTCCTGCAACCTCGTAAATAAAAACAGATCCTCAAAGCTGGACGAGATGAGCATAACAAGATGCAAGTGGAAGGTGATAATACTCTCACTGTGGGTAATGTTGGTGGAAATATTGCCGTACTAGAAGCTGAGATTCGGCAACTATTCGGAAGTACATCAGTCGAAAGGATCATCAAGGTCAAATTTGTTCCATTCATACAGCGTGGAACAGAGGCTAATCATCGTCCCCAACCATCCGAGTAACTATCCTGCTATGCAAGCATTCTAAGTTCCAGGCATTGCGTTCTCAAGTTGTTAAGCTTGCACGAGATAAGTATGGATATGCCGATGAAGATCTGTTGGAGGAAGATGTTCAACTTGTGGAAATATACAGACAAAAGGTAAGAGTCCCCACTTATAACTGCCATGCATGTGGCATAATAGACTCTCACATATCATATATCTTACTATCTGTCTCTGTATTATGAAGGTATGGAGGTATTATGATGATGTGGACTCTAGAATTAGTGTGATAAAAGACGGTGATATCATATATGCATATCAGATATATCCTAAGCATAGGGTGAAGGAGGATGTATCAACTGTATTATCTCAAATCAAGAATGCTCGAACTCGACAAGCGTCGTCTAAGCTCAAGCATTTGGCTTCTTCTTTTTCAACCGACAACCATGCCATAGATGAACAAACAATGAAAGAAGGCGTGCTAGTTCAAATCCTTATCCAAAAGATGGGTTCCTCCTTGACTTCTCATCCAATGAGTTCTGGCACCACATCACTGCCGAAGCCAAATTACTCTGGCAAGAGCATGCTTGGAGAACCTATCATTGCTAGAATACCACCAACATTGAGTATTGCCGATCTTCGATTAATGTTGGGCCAACGTGTGTCTCATTTGATAAAGTTGAACCCAACACAGGAGTCACTGCATTTGCAGTCAATAATGAATCAAGTTTCACTGTCATGTATTAATAACATGTATGGTGATGATAGTGATGCAGTTCAGCTTGGAAATGTAACTACCGATCAGCTCGAGATGAATCCCAATTATGTATTGGATGATCAGGAGACGGTTTTAGTAGTAAATGTTGTGAAGAATTGGAGTTCTATCATTGTTAACTGGCCAAAACGTTTGTCTTGTTTCCTTGATGAAGATGCCTTAATGACAAAAGTTGATACTCCATCCCGGCATGAACAGATTGCTCCTTGTCCTTATGTTGTAAGCTCTTGTCAATGGAAAATTATCATCAAAACACTGACAGGAAAGAGAATTACTTGCGAGGTCACTCAAGCATCTGACACGATCCTCAGATTAAAGGAAGAGATTCAAGACAAGGAAGGTATTCCTTCCAAAAAAATTCGTTTGATATATGCCGGCAAAGAATTAGAAGATTATCGTACTCTTGTTGACTACAATATCAAATCTGGGGCAACTATACACATAGTCATAGTTCTTAGGTACGGGCCGCCTAAAGACGAGTCAAGTAAAAAGAAAGATTCAGATTCAGGATGGCAGGCACCCCACTAAACAGCGTTTCGTTTTGATGGTAGTGGTTAAGGTCTCCCATGGCTGTAGCATCCTTTGTGGTTGTAGCTGTGTACTAGAATAGCTCTAATAGCAATAGTAAGTCTCTGTCTGACATTGTATCTACTTTATAGTTATCTGTGTTAAGACCACAACCCTTTTAAGTATCTTCTTTCTCATCGCCATTTGCTCCCCCTTGTATTGTTGACTGCTCTGTAGACTTATCATCATTTCGGATACGAAGGGAGAACTGTAGAAACCCAGCAACAACACTATATGCAATCAATATGTAGAATCCTATACCCAGATTACTGTCAATATCGAGAAACGAGGAATTTGTATCCCCAGCTATCTTCATAATGAGGTTTGGGAACTTGTACTCCACAGCAAACACGCCAATCAACAAAACATCCACACAAGCAAAGAACCAAATTGCTAATGTCCAATTGATTAATCTCTTGAGCTTATTCGATTTAAACCATCCAACAATGAAGCAAATTTGTAATACATGAACTAGTATTGGAAATAGTAAGATCAATGCCACATAACTCAGATAAAGTATCCAAGTTTGTCCCGGTGCCGAGTTACTTGTCAAACTAATCTCATTAATGAGGGCATTACCAAGTGTCACGAGATTGAACGATCTCTTGCATACCCCATCACTACCAAGATCAGCAGAGGCAAAGTACACTACCTCCATAATGGCACCTGCTATATACAATGCAAGTGATACCAATAGGATGAGTACTGGCATCCAAAGCTTTGTAAAGAAGAGCCGATCTTCTCCCGTTTCATTATTCTTTGGTGGTAATACTCGTTCATGCATAACTTTGACCCATTCGATTTGGATGAACTCCCAAACGGTCGCTATGAAGAAGGCGATGATTCCAAATCTCGGTTCCGCTCTTGTGACTGCCTCTGTCCCTCCGACATTCAACTGAAGTTGTACTCCTACTAATACACCCACCACAGCGAAGACGTCGACGAGGGTATACTTCGACAGTCTACTCAACCATAATAATGTAGCATTCTGTGTTTTAACGGTTGCAGGGGTGTACCATATAATAACCAATATAATGTTCTTGAGGTATGGCCATATACCACTGAATAGCACGATAATAACGGCGAGTAACTTGGCATCACCTTCCCAAGCATCTCGAATGGATTCTACAAATGTCAATTCATAAACGGTATACCAGGTATCAATGGCTTCTAAATAAAAGTCGTTACATGCATCCTCATTTGTTCCAATTGCTTGATTTGGTGGCTGTGGTACTATAATTGGTGTGTCTTCTTTGTCATCTATCGTTATTGTTTCATTGTTTGATGTTGGTGTGGTGACATCCGATTCATTATCATCGGTAACTACTTGTGGTAACCCCGTACATACATTCAGTGCCTCAACACAAGGCTTATTACACTCCCTACATTCATCACCCAAACTGTTTGCAGCACAAACAGTAGTACAACCACTACTAACCGAACAACTCGGCACTTGACCAAAACATACCGAACATTCTTCACTATAACCAAACATACTTTGGAAACAACTTTCAATACATGAACTATCTAAGAAACATCCACCGTTGTAGGTACGTGAACAAAAGTTGGATTGTTCAGGACGTGCTGATTCGCCATTGTTATTATTCCATATTGATACATCTTCTTCGTTACATTTACCAGATATTGTTGTTGTTGTTGACTCTTCTGTTGTGTCTATTGTTTCGTCTACAGTCTCTTCTTCTTCTTCGATAATCTCAGGTAATGGATCGGGTAATCCTGTGCATACTTGTAACTCCTCAATACACGGTGTATTACATTGCTTACATGCCTCGCCCAAACTGTCTGCGGCACTATAACATAGAAAGTGGCTGGGTTGTAAGTTGTATTGCAAATCCAATATATCTAAACCAATCTAACTAAATCAAACATGAACGTACCACGATAACAAACACCCATTATCAATACTACATCCCGGAACCCGTCCAAAGCAAACACTACATTCCTCACTATAGCCATGTTCCTCCACAAAACAAACTTCAATACAAGTAGAATCTAGAAAACAACCACCATTATATTCTCTTGAACAATAATTAGATTTAATTGGACGTGTTGTTTCTCCACCCGATGATATCCAATTTTGTAAATCGTTTGAATTACACTTTGGTACTTCTTCTTGTTGTAGAGTTCGTGATTGTTGTTGTTGTAAAGTACGTCGACGTATGATACCGGCAGTTAATGACGGGTCTCTACTACTTAATATGACAGCTGATAAACCAACTATTTGTATATGATTTGAATAGAATAGGATGTTAGTAAAGACATGCACAAAATCTCATAACACAATACTACCAACACTTACGATGTGCATATATCATTAATCCAGCATTTAATATTAATGAGATTGTAGATATTGCACCTACTTTATGTCCATAGTAGGAATTTATATTCCGTTTTACTTGAACTTCATCTTGTGTTTGTGATGTTGTTGTAGGGTTATCATTATCAGTTGCCTTTTCGGACTCAAGATTGTCATCTAACACCGGAGATGTAGGATTTTCTATATCTTCTTCATCGTTCACTACGTTATTGTCTTCTTCATTTGTTGGGACTGTTGTTACTACTTGAAAATTTGATGTTGGTGCACTTTCATCTTTGATGTTGCTGTTCTCCTCTGCTGCCGAAGATGTAGGATTTTTTTCTACATCGTCTACCATGATTTATATAGATTTTTTATTATTATATTGCTACCGTGCTACGTAGGTATTGTCTAAATCGATGTGGCGGCGTCGATCGTTGCAAGTTGCCGGTTACTCTTCAATTCAAAAAGATACCAACATTATGAGTGGTATCCTTTTGCCACTTACTCGCTCAATCACCCTTTCATCTGACCTCTCATCTACAGAATGGTAACCAAGAGATTACATACATCACAGACACTGTGCATACACATCATGATAGAGACTTGAGATGCATAGGAAGTAGGAGAGACTTACCTCTTATTAATCAAGATACACAGATAAAACAACTACTCAGCTTGTTTTTTGTATTGTGTGGTGGGATCTCGCATCTTTGCAATCCTAGACTACGGTAGCAATATGTACTTATGTATGCTGTTGAGGAGAATGCCACTCATGATGTTTTAAGGCCCTTTCACCATCAAGCAGGATCTAACCCTGTGTGGGTTCGCACACAGTACCATATCCTGTTCTTTGGTGATCTCAATGAGACACATTGCAAAACGACACAAAAACAAAACATAAAAACTACTAGTACTAAGTAGATCATATAACAATAGATAATAATTACTAAAGTATATTAATCATCATGAAGCTACATTATCTTGCTAATTTATTTGCAACTAAGCATTACATTGGTAGTGCACTCAGCCTTGATTCGAGACAGCTACTACTCAACCAAGCTGCAGCAGCAAAGCATGTTGATGATGCCGTAGATCAAGCGATGTCGTCTGTCAAGAATGGAGATGTTACAGGTGTTGCATTGCCATTGAACTTTGTTCTTAGCAGCTCTAATCATCAGGTGACCGTCAGCTTACGTTTACCTGGTGTAGATCAGAATCAAAACATGATGATTGATACAGGTATGTTTTATTTTTATTTTGCTCATTCTCATATATCATTATCATAATATGTCTCAAACATTTCTCACCATATTAAATCACTTCTTCTTCCCAAACAACAGGTTCGAGCGCACTTGCATTTTGTAATAAATCATTAGCTGAAGAGGCCACCGGCATTAGCAAAGTCAACTACGCTCAATGCAACACATATGGTGAAAAAATTGCATGCCCAGATAATAATCTCACAGGTAGCAATTTGTTCTATGTTGGGCAAATTTACCAAGGTGATGTTGGAGCGTACAATGATCGAGGGGAAGAGATTGCATCAATGGACAATGTATCTTTTGCAATAATGGAGAAGGAACAAATGGCGACTACCTGTGGTGTTTTAGATGGTATTTTTGGTGTTTCGCACACTGTAGGAAATAGCGTTAATTTCCTAGCTTCGGACTTTGATACAATGAGTTTATGGAACGAATATTGCAAGAAACCTGACCTGGGTATTGGATCCGAGTCAGTTGGAATGTGCAGTAACACTGAGAATAAGACAATTCTTCCCTCCCCACTTGAGGCCACATTATCACAAGATGTTGAGTCTGGGTATACCAAGGATGAAGCATTTGGGCTGTACCTGGATTATGCAGCATCAATCGGGTCTACGAAGAATACAATTGTTCCCTCTCTTGGTATTTACTTTGGAGGCGATTTGGCATTGAACAACCAATTCTACAACAATGGGAACGCTCAAGTGTCGAAACAGGTTACCAATAACTGTCAAGAACAAGGAAAAGGCTCGCCATTATCATGGTACTTATTGAATTTCACCTCAATTCGTGTGCCAGGTCTCAACATGACACAATCTACAACAGAGTTGTGTCAAGAATGTGCAAGTATCACCGACTCGGGAACATGGACTATATCTCCTAAGTGCTACACCGATTCAGGTACTAGCAATATTTATCTGCCACTTCCAGAAGAGTTTTGCAACTCACTCCCATCCAATGCCGATGAGCTCAAAGCATTGGGCTCTTTGTTCATTGATCTAGATGGAGGGGCTTCGACTCTATCGTTGCCACTTCTCTGGTTGAAGGAGCAGGTGGCCTTAGGATATGTTGAGTGCACTGAAACATCTGGTGATTTTGTTCTCGGTCTTCCCATCTCCCAGTACTATTATATTGCTTATAATATGGGGAACAATACTGTAACATTTGTTGACCTCGAGCTATCCGATGAGACGGAAAGCTTTATTGATGGCCCGGAACTTGGTGACTCGGGGCTTAGTGCAGGGTATCTTCTATCCCAGGCATTTACCACTGGTATCTTGGTACTCACTGCATCGTGTATCTATTTGTGGAATTAGGAAGAGAGAGACAAGTTCGTTTAAGGGGGTTGAAATTGAAATTAAAAGGATGGACACATGATGTGCATTTTCTTTTTGACTAAAATATCATCTGTGGACGATCGTGAGAATTAAGACGACGGATGATAGTCGTGTGAGAGTTAAAGTCTTCATAAGTTTTAATAGTATGTGTGGGGTTCATTGTTTGAGAAGAAGACCGGAGACTATCTTGTCTTTTGATGTACCGATACTATTGGGTACTTCGGTTGGTACGTGGATAAATAGCAGATCTCTCAGTCTGTAGATAGAGCATAAAAAGCAAATAGTTGTTGATTGTGGTATCCTTCAATACCTAGCGTTATCTGGTTTCTAATCTATAATGATAGACAAAGTTCCTTTAAGTCTTTCAACATCGGCCCCACATCTGGATCATTCAAATACACACCGAACGATGAAGGATTATCCATACATTCTTGTACTGCGTCTTGTATCTTGGGATTCGATTGTGCACGGGTAACTATTGCTCTTATACCCGCATTAGTTGATAGGAGATGTTGTGCCTTTTGTATTATTGCATCATCATCTATTGTATTGCCATTGATACTTCCGTTTGTGGTATCATGTGATGATGTCGTAGGAGCATCACCAATGTTTGTAAAGAAAGATGGCGATGGTGGGGTAGTCTTTGGTCCTCCCTTCCATGCATTGGTAAATCTATCAGCTGCCGTTTGTGGTATATCTTCCTCCTCTTCCTCATCCCAATCATCTTCTTCAGTGTCCATTTCTGCATCTATAATCTCAACTTCGATGAAAGATTGATCCTTTGGTGTTGAATCATTATCATTTGAGGAGAATACCTCAACATTACCACTCTTAAACCCCCTTGGTTCGTCTATAATTACCTTCTTAGGTGCATCTTCGTCTTCTTTCTTATTACCCATGTTGCTAAACATATCCTTCAAGTTGTTAAAAGCAGATGATCCCACTCTTTGCTTCTTTTGATTCTGACGATCTTGTCGTTGCTTTGTATTTGATTGTGATTGTGATGACTTTGGAGGGGCATTATTGTTCACTCTATTCCATTTATCTCGTGGTGGCGGACCAGCAGTCCTATCCGTCCTTACGGCATGTGGCTGTGGATTAGAGAATGGGGCTGGTTCGAATGGAGGCGGTTCATAGTTTGGATCTCGTGGTGGAGGCTCAACTTGCAGTGGAGGCGAGTATGCCGTATTCTGATCAAAGTAGGCTGAACCCATGAATGGCTGTGTAGAGTCGGGTGTGTCCTTAATATTGAACCCTCGAGGATCCGTTGGTCGTTTCCGAGGCGGTGGCTTACCATTCGTACTACGCTTACCTGGATTAGTAAATGGCGTGAATGGACCCTGAGACCCACCACCTCGTCTGCTCCCTCTAGCCCCATCCGTTACTGGAGATGTAAATGGTGTTTGTGGGGGAACACGCTTTGGTTCCCGACGGGATGATGAACTACCCTGAGTATTGAAACTTCCCGGTTCTGTAAATGGAGCCGGTTCAAATGGACGTTGGGAATTAGTACTACTTCTACTCCGCTTGTTCGTGGCTTTAGCCGCCGAACCCGGATCATATTGACGTGTCGATGGAGACCCCTTGTTCCATGATGATGCATACCCTCTATTATTATTGACATTTGGTGGGGGTACATTGTTGAAAGCAGAAGACACGGCATTATTATTCTGCTTACCCCATGATGTCTTGTATCCTCGATCATTCGAGTTGCCATAGCTATTACCCCGTCGTTTCACTGGTGGTGATCTAAATGCTTCATCAACTCTAGCAGAAGATGTCTTGAAAGATTTCGTTCTAGAGGAACGACTCTGTGGCATATTGGGTGGTCGTCTTGATGGAGGAGTTGTTGCTCGAGATCGTGACTTTTGCTGCTCAGATCCCTTGAGTATATCAGTTAGGGATTGTTTATTTGCATATGCCGATGATCCCGATGACGATTGTTCACCAATAACAGATCCCTGACGCTGCTGTCGTTGTGTGGTACCAAAGGAGTGTGGTGGCTCCGATGAGATCGGTGTACGCTTCGGTGGACGTCTTCGTCCCTTCTTATCATCTTGGATCATATCAGCAAGTGGTGTACTTTGATATTCTAATCTTGACTTTCGTTTCGTCTTACCGAATAGATTGGGTTCCTCCTTCTTGAATGTCTTACCCCCAAAGGATGATTGTGAACCAAACTGTTGTGAATCATTACCGCCACCACCAAAGGATGATTGAGAACGTAACTGTGTCCGTCGTTCTTCACGATCTCTCCGTTCCTCTTCCTCTTCTTTCATCATTTCCTCTTCCATTAACTTCATCATATCATCATCCGACATTTGTTCACCATAACTCTCCTCCTCTTCTTCATAATCATCCATTATTAATCCACCTTCCTTAATGGCACGATCAACACGTTCCACTGCCAATGCATATGCCATCTCCTTTTTACCCATAAAGTGTTTAGCAGGTATACCATATTGACTTTCAAGTTCACCACTTAATGACTCTTCATCCCATGATGAATATAAATTATCATATTCCATATTAATCAATTGTTCTGCCGAGGGTAGTAAGTCATCACTTGATGTTGTCGTACAATCTACACCCTCTCTTATAGGTACCGGTACACCATTCTCATCAACGACACACCCGTCTGCTTCCAACCCTAACAATTGACGTTCAATCATATTATCAACTCTAGCCACTGCTAATGCGTATCCCATTTCTTTTATACCGATGAAGTACTTAGTTGAGATATTAAATTTACTTTCTAATTCATATTGTATATCGGATGGATTTGGTAATTGTTGTTGGATTCGTTCATATTCATATGCTATTTGTAATTCACGTAACTTAGCTTGTTCGTTTGGTGTTTGTTGTGAATCGTAGATATATTCTGGATTGGGATTTTGATTATCAGAGGAAGATGAGGACATCATGTTTAATTGGGTAGCATAATGTTGATTTCCTGACGTTTTAGCATTGGATGACACCCCTGTACACGGGGGTAACTACTTGTCTCTTTCTGGACGTAGTACCCCCGCCGATCGCTCATTGCGGTATCCTTAGTCACCCTCAACTCTCCCCTAGAAGTTTTTTCTGCCTTAAAAGCTCACAATGCTTCACAATGGTGATATGAGGTCTAGCAGGGTGCCTCTAGCGGCCTCCATGGTATAAACTACTAAGTAAATATAGGAGGATAGGTTTATAGATATCATTAACAATCTTAACTCCAATTCCTATTGTATAAATCCTACTGTAGCCTATGAAATAAAATACTTTCAACAGCCTACTGAAACAATGTTGTTGCTATCAACAATGGTGGAATACATGGTCTATATGGTAGGTAGAACCTATCCTACCTTATTACCGGCGGCCTAACTACTTATATGAAGATATACTATTGCAACAGATGCTCACATATACTACATCATCACTTTTATATACACTATTGGTAGATTGCACATAATTGCATCATTAAATAAATATAATTATATTGTGGAGGATGTAGCATCTTATATTACATGATAGCCGGCCTGAGCTGCTTCTAATATCATATAGATTAATTAGCAATAGCAGCCTAAGAGTATACACACCACCACAATGATTAATTCAACCACTACTTAATTAATTAGGTGCATTACAGCCTGAAAAGTGGTGATGTGTTGTTCTACATCAATAATAAACTGTTGGTCACCAAATAAATTTCCCTATCGAATATTTATATATAGAGGAGCTTAAGTTTGGTAGGATTAGTCCTGAAGATCAGTCTATATTGAGTAATAATTGATAGTAGTAGAGGGCACCATTTTGTACACTAGCCGCGCAAGCGCGCTAGCCCTCCGGGGGCACCTGCGGTGGGCTTAAGTTAGGGCCCCAAATAGTGTTTTCCCCGGTTATGGAGTTAGGGAGTAAAATAGTCACAATTCCCTAAGGGACGACGATAGATAGAAGTCCTCGCCAAATAGTTTAATTAGATGAAAAGCTAAGTGGTATCTTTTTGAAAATGTTGTCGAGGGTAACTAAAAATTAGAGCAGCCTTTTTGAGATGTGACAGTGAGCGATCGGCGGGGTCTTACGACCCCAGAAAGAGGGTTGGTACGACCCCGTGTACAGGGGTGATTGGATGATGTGTTGGGTTCTCACGCAGTATCCTGTTCTTTGGTGATCTTAATGACCAATGAGACACATTACAAAACGACACAAAATACAAAACACACAAATACAAACACGCTATCATTTATCATACCTACTTCAACATAACAGAATAACAAATACTGAAGTATATTAATCATCATGAAGCTACATCTTGCTTATTTATTTGCAACTAAGCATTACGTTGGTAGTGCACTCGGCCTCGATTCGTATTCGAGACGATTACAACTCAATCAAGCTGACATAGCAAAGCGTGTCGATGATGCCGTAAATGTCGCCATGTCATCAGTCAATAATGGAGATGTTACGGGTGTTGCATTGCCTTTAAACTTTGAGCTTCATAGCGGTATTCCATCATTGACTGTCAATTTGCGGCTACCTGGTGTTAATCGGAATCTGAACATGATCATCGATACAGGTATGTAATTGTAATAATAATAATATAATATAATTAATATGTGGTTTTGTATTACTCATATATCATATGTCTCATTCCCCACTAATTAATAAATCACTCTTCTTCTTCTCATACTACAGGTTCGAGCTCACTTGCATTTTGTGACAAGTTGTCGTTAGCCGAAGAAGCAAACATTAGTAAAATCAATTACGGACAATGCACTGCTTATGGTGGTTTTGATACATGTCCAGATGGTAGTGTAGGTGGACAAACATTCCATCTTGGACAAATGTACCAAGGTGATGTTGGCGCCTACAATAACCAAGGAGAAGAGATTGCATCAATGGACAATGTATCTTTTGTTATAATGGACAAGTTACAAGACTGGATCTGTGATGGTCCATTAGGTAAGTAGAAGTTAATTATGCACAATGGTCACAGGCCACCCTTTGATCTGGGCATTCTGTGTTCTTATTGTGAAAATGTATATAGACGACATACTCACTTGGCCGCGGATTGAGTTGACTTGTGCAAATGATATGGTTTTGCAATTCTACTAACAAATGCTAACCCCCCACCTGATCCCTCTCTTCTTGGATATACTTGTAACCAGATGGTATCTTGGGCGTTTCCCAAACAGCAGGAAATCAAGTTAATCGAATACCTCCTTCGGGCTTTGATATTTCCAATTTATGGGATGAATCTTGTGTCATCGATGGAAAGTCCATCGGAAACTGTAACACTGAGAATGGGACAACTCTCCCCGCCCCACTTGAGGCCGCATTAGCACAAGATGTTGAGTCTGGATACAATAAAGAACAGGTATTTGGTCTGTACCTAGATTATGCGGCAACAATCGGATCTAAGGCCGATATAGTTGTGCCCTCGCTTGGCGCTTACTTTGGAGGCGATTTGGCTTTGAACAACCAGTTCTATAATGGTGGAAACGCTCAAACGTCGAAGCAGATTACCAACAACTGTCAAGAAAGTGGCTCTCTCGGGCCCTTAGCATGGTATCAATTGGGTTTTAATTCCATCCGTGTACCAGGTCTCAACTTTACAGCCGATACTACTGAGCTGTGTCAGGGTTGTTCAAGTTGCTTTACCGACTCAGGAACGTGGACTATTTCTCTGCCACTTTCAGATGAGTATTGTACACTCCCAACCAATGTTGAAGATCTCAAATCATTAGGTTCCTTGTATATTGATCTAGATGGGGCTGATGGAGGGAATGTCACTCTGTCATTACCCCTTCTCTGGGTGGCCGAGCAAGCGCAATTAGGATATGTTGAATGCACCGGTTCGTCAGGTACTTTTGTTCTCGGGCTTCCCATCTCCCAGTACTATTATCTTGCTTATAATATGGGGAACAAGACTGTAACATTTGTTGACCTAACCCTATCCGATGAGACGGAAAACTTTATTGATGGCCCGGAACTTGGTGGTACTGCTTCTACTATGAGTAGTGCAGAACATCCTCTATACCAAGCATTGACCACTGGTATCTTGGCACTTGTATCGTGCATCTATTTGTGGAAGTAGGAAAGACTGAGAGACAGAATAAAGAGGGGGAGGGGGGTTGAAATTGAAAGGATGTGCAAATGAAAATATAATCTGTGGGTGATCGTGTGAGAATTAAGGTCTTTATAAGTTTTCATAGTATGTGTGTAGTTTTGGTGACAGTAGACAATCCAAACCGAGAAGACGGAGACTAACTTGGCTTTTGAGGGGCACCTCGGTTGGTTTGTCACGAGAGGTTGATAAATAGTAGATCTCTTAGCAAACAGTTGTGGTATCTTCGATACCTTATTAGCTGTTATCTGGTTTCTAATCTATAATGATAGACAAAGTTCCTTCAAATCTTGCAACATTGGCCCCACCTCTGGATCATTCAAATACGCACCAAACGATGAAGGATTGTCCATACATTCTTGTACCGCCTCTTGTATTTTGGGATTTGATTGTGCACGGGTAACAATGGCTCGTATACCTGCATTAGTTGATAGGAGATGTTGTGCCTTTTGTATTATTGCATCATCATCTATTGTTTTGCCATTGCTACTGCCATTGGTAGTATCATGTGATGATGTGGTAGGAGATTCACCAATGTTTGTAAAGAAGGATGGAGATGGAGGGGTAGTTTTTGGCCCTCCCTTCCATGCATTGGAAAATCTATCAGCTGCCGTTTGTGGTATATCTTCCTCCTCTTCCTCATCCCAATCATCTTCAGTGTCCATTTCTGCATCTATAATCTCAACTTCGATGAAAGATTGATCCTTTGGTGTTGAATCATTATCACTTGAGGAGAATACCTCAACATTACCACTCTTGAATCCCCTTGGCTCGTCTATTACTACCTTCTTTGGTGCATCATCATCATCTTTCTTATTACCCATGTTGCTAAACATATCCTTTAGGTTGTTAAAAGTAGATGATCCAACCCTTTGCTTCTTTTGATTTTGACGATCTTGTCGTTGCTTACTATTTGCGTTTGATTGTGATGACTTTGGAGGGGCATTATTGTTCACTCTATTCCATTTATCACGCGGTGGCGGCCCGGCAGTCCTATCTGTCCTTACGGCATGTGGTTGTGGATTTGAGAATGGGGCCGGTTCGAATGGAGGCGGTTCATAGTTTGGATCTCGCGGTGGAGGCTCGACTTGTAGTGGAGGTGAGTATGCCGTATTCTGATCAAAGTAGGCTGAACCCATGAAGGGCTGTGTAGCGTCGGGTGTGTCCTTAATATTGAACCCTCGAGGATCTGTTGGTCGTTTCCGAGGAGGCGGCTTGCCATTCGTGCTGCGTTTGCCTGGATTTGTAAATGGTGTGAATGGACCCTGAGACCCACCTCCTCGTCTACTCCCTCTAGCCCCATCCGTTACTGGAGATGTAAATGGTGTTTGTGGAGGAACACGCTTTGGTTCCCGACGGGATGATGAACTACCCTGAGTATTGAAACTTCCCGGTTCTGTAAATGGAGCCGGTTCAAATGGACGTTGGGAATTAGTACTACTTCTACTCCGCTTGTTCGTGGCTTTAGCCGCCGAACCCGGATCATATTGACGTGTCGATGGAGATCCTTTATTCCATGACGATGCATACCCTCTATTATTACTGTTTGGTGGAGGTATATTGTTGAATGCCGAAGATACGGCATTATTATTCTGCTTACCCCAAGATGTCTTGTACCCTCGATCATTCGAGTTGCCATAGCTATTGCCTCGTCGTTTCACTGGTGGTGGTCTAAATGCTTCATCAACTCTAGCAGAAGAAGTTTTGAAAGACTTCGTTCTAGAGGAACGACTCTGTGGCATCTTGGGCGGCCGTCTTGATGGAGGAGTTGTTGCTCGACTTCGTGACTTTTGCTGCTCAGATCCCTTGAGTATATCAGTTAATGATTGTTTATTTGCATATGCCGATGATCCCGATGACGATTGTTCACCAATAACAGATCCCTGACGCTGCTGTCGTTGTGTCGTACCAAAGGAGTGTGGTGGCTCCGATGATATCGGTGTACGCTTCGGTGGACGTCTTCGTCCCTTCTTATCATCTTGGATCATATCAGCAAGTGGTGTACTTTGATATTCTAATCTTGACTTTCGTTTCGTCTTACCGAATAGATTGGGCTCTTCCTTCTTGAATGTCTTATTCCCAAAGGATGACTGTGAACCAAACTGTTGTGAATCATTACCGCCGCCACCAAAGGATGATTGAGAACGTAACTGTGTCCGTCGTTCTTCACGATCTCTCCGTTCCTCCTCTTCTTCTTTCATCATTTCCTCTTCCATTAATTTCATCATATCATCATCTGACATTTGTTCACCATAACTCTCCTCCTCTTCTTCATAATCATCCATTATCAATCCACCTTCCTTAATGGCGCGATCGACACGTTCCACAGCCAACGCATATGCCATCTCCTTCTTACCCATGAAATGTTTAGCAGGTATACCATATTGACTTTCTAATTCACCACTTAATGACTCTTCATCCCATGAGGTATATAAATTATCATATTCCATATTAATCAATTGTTCTGCCGAGGGTAGTAAGTCATCACTTGATGTTGTCGTACAATCTACACCCTCTCTTATAGGTACTGGTACACCATTCTCATCAACGACACACCCGTCAGCCTCCAACCCTAACAATTGACGTTCAATCATATTATCAACTCTAGCCACTGCTAATGCGTATCCCATTTCTTTAATACCGATAAAGTATTTAGTGGAGATATTGAATTTACTTTCTAATTCATATTGTATGTCGGATGGATTTGGTAATTGTTGTTGGATTCGTTCATATTCATATGCTATTTGTAATTCACGTAATTTAGCTTGTTCGTTTGGTGTTTGTTGTGAATCGTAGATATATTCTGGATTGGGATTTTGATTATCAGAGGAAGATGAGGACATCATGTTTAATTGGGTAGCATAATGTTGATTTCCTGAAGTTTTAGCATTGGATGATGTAGAGGATTGTTTAACATTTCCAACTCCAGGAATTACACGAACTTTCGGTTCACTACCTCCAGTTGTAACTACACTCGGTGGAGGAGGCATTCGTAATCGTCGTTCAGTAAGTAATGCATCTTCTAAATCCCTCTTTTCTAGGAAATCATCCGTCTTTATACCATAGAGATGTAACTCGCGTTTAATTTCGGGTATACGCATTGTTTTAATATCGGGTCCGTGATTCATGTTGATATCGGAATTTGAGTTTGAGGTGCCGCTATGTTTTGCAGATTGCTGCTCAGCATTAGACGATGATCTACTACTAACTGCTCCATCTACTGAAGTACTACTTTCAATCTCTTTCTTACCATTCTTCATATATCCGGTGATATATGGAGTATTCATATGCATAAGAAGGAGATAGAAGGATGAGCATAATGAGTACAGAGATATGCACTGCAAATACACAAATTCGTCTCCTGAATATCTCCACAATACACAACAGCAAATAACACAACATACCTTCAAATCACTCTTCACGTCATTCTCATTCCTATTATCCTTCATACTACTCAATCGAGCATCAACCAATATCTTAACTAAATTCTCTTTACCACGAATAGCAGTAGTTGATATTGAATGTGTATGTTCTAATTCCTTTTTAATTTCTTGTGTTGATTTATTTTTAATTTGATTTGTTAATTTTGTTATTTGTAGTTGTTGCTTGTGTGATATTGAGCTATTAGGTGAGGTGTTTATAGAGTTGCTTTTAGAGTTGGCAGTATTTTGAGGTTGCAAATTGTTGAGTGTATTGAAGCTATTACTTTTAGGCGGCGGTGGGCCATCGTTGTCTATTATATCACGGAGAGACTTTACATGTAGACTACTTTTTGTTGAACCGCTGTATTGTATAGATTGATTACTGGATCTTCTCGGTAGTATAGAGTACTGATGACCAATAGATTGATGATGCATAAGATTATATGCACCTTGTTTGTGTTTGTGTATATTATTGCAGTAACTACTCGAGATACCGACAAATGCAGATCTAGACGAGGCCGATCTTGCAAGTATAATTGCAAATTGAGTAAGTGATATCAGTGCAATATGAGCACTCATATTGGATATCATCCTTCTTCTCTCTTGTTGCAAAACTGATGGTTCACCTTGGCCTTTATGATAGAAAGTTTATGAGAGTTTGGGAGACAAAAAGATACGGTGATACCTCTCATGCCGACGCCCTACCCGAATATACTTCTACTATACTAACAAATGAGTAGATTATCCTCTCGATACGCCGTCGTTATGGTGTGCCGCCGCGGTATGTTCTCTGCCTCCCGTGCTTACTTATCTTTACTTATCCAAGCTGATCCAAGTTTTGTTTTTGTGTAAAAATCGTACTCCATAATTTTGTACTTTCGAGTTGCAGGAATTTTACCGTATCAATACGAAATACGGGATATTTCTATTACATGGCGGCACGCAGCAACTGTCAATTATATAGGGCTAGGAATACAAAGTTTCTGATGTATGTAGTACGACGGAAAGGCATTATAGGCTGTATTTAGATTATTGTGAGTGATTTTGCAGTTATAAGATTTTGTGCACAAGATGTGCACCTTTTTAGACACTGTCAATTACCATATGTTGGACAGTTAGTTTTGCTATTGCTATTTGGTATCATACCTATTACGCTCTATCCTTAACCTATACTAACCTTTATATTGTATATCCTATATATACAGATTTCCCATAGACCCTCGTTGATTGACTACCAGTACATTGCAAACAATACAAACATAAAAATAAAGACACAAAATCAAAAATGGTTGAGGAATTAGACAATACTTCGGTCGGTACAACACCCACAAACACACGGGAGATATCAGAAAGGGTAGTAAAAGCAGCTGAAAGTAATAGAAGATCTAAAAAGGTAACCTCCAGTCTAGCCCAACTACGATTAGCCAATATGAAGCTACACGGCCGAGAAAATGATATGAAATTATTAAGAGGTAAATTACTTGAATTGAAAAAGAATAGTAAGTGGGATAAGAATGATAATAGTGCCAATAATAATAGTACTGATAAGGGCACTAAGGATGAGATTAAAAGTAGTGCATTAGTTAGAGAAGATAGCAGAAGAAGAACGTCCATCGTAAACATTGAACAGACTGGCATATTACCCGAATTGATATTGATTAGTGGTATAAGTGGTACAGGAAAGAGTGCATTGGTAATGAAAGGTACGTGAATTGAAATTGACTTAGATCTATGAATGGTAGATTATTCATTTCCTCATCTCTTTGTGTCAACAACATTATAACAGGCATTAGAGATCCAGCACAGAAGATGGGTATAAACTTCACGTCGGGCAAATTTGATTTAAACAATACGTCTCTACCTCTATCGGCATTTGTGGACGCAATGGCATCACTCACGAGTATTATATTTGATCGGGATAAGGGAAATAAGATTCAACGTGATATTGATCAGTCGTTTGCAGAAGATGATGCACTATTACTCGTTAGAGCCTTGCCCGGTTGTGAAAAGTTATTCAATCTCAAAGATGAGGCCGGTCAACATGATGATAAGTCTTTAGTCGGGAAAGAAGCCATTTCACGTTTGCAGTATGCAATAAGGAGGTTATTAAAGATTATATGCACCCATTTAAATGGGTTGGTACTGTTCATCGATGATTTACAGGTGAGTGATGATACATGCTCTGCTTCTCTTTTCTGTGTACTCACCCCGTCTCATTTCATACCTTATGTATCAAAAGTGGAGTGACACGGTAACATTAGATCTGCTTCAAAGTATTTCATTGGATAGTGATATACCTAATCTATTAATCGTTGGGGCATATCGTGAGGATGAAGTATCAGACACCCATCCCCTAGCAATGCAAATTAGAGAGAAGGAAGAAATGGGCATTATAATAACTGCAATTAAGATTGGGAACCTTAGTTTGGACAATGTTACCTCACTCGTTGCTGAGGCATTAGGTATGGAAGATAATGAAGATGCCGTAAAGAATCTTGCCGCGATAGTTCACCGAAAGACTGACGGAAATGCCTTCTTTGTGCTAATGTTCTTAAGAAGTTTATATGACGAGGAGGTACTGCAGTATAACTTTGGTACTATGAGATGGCTGTGGGATGATGATGCTGTAGAGGAAAAACTTGCAACAGAGAACGTAGCGACTGTGCTTATTAACAAGTTGAGACGACTTAGCTCAAAGTCACAATCAGTGGTGAAAGTAGCTAGCTGCCTTGGTGCCAAGTTCTCCTTATCAGCTGTGACTGCAGTGACGGAAAACCTATCGGATGAGGAGACGTTGTCCGGAGCTCAGATAGAATTCGATACCAGAGACGATAGTATATCTGTACTTGACAGTTCAATTTTAAGTGAGCTAGAAGATGAGGGTCTATGGGAGAAAGAAGCTAAGAATGCAGACGTACGCGTATTTGGACATGACAAGATCCAATCTGCAGCCTTTGAATTGATTCCGTTTGACAGAAGAGACTCATTTAGAGGGAAGATCGGTTCCCTGCTGATGGAAAAGTTAGATGAGGAAGTATTAGAGGGTCTTCTGTTTGAGGTAGTTAGCCTAAGGAATTGCTCGATGGGTAACATAGCTGATGAAGAAGAACGTACAGAGTTGGCCAAGATGAACCTACGAGCAGGACAGAAGGTAAGTAGATAAGTCATGATGAGGTAACGTGTACTTCGTGTTATATTCTCCTTCTCAACATTTACATCTATCTTACACATACTCAAAGGCGTCCAAGAATTCGGCATTTGATTCTGCGGTCGTCTATTTCAAGGCCGGTCACAAGCTCATGGGGCCCAGTGGATGGAATACAGATAAAGATACGATGCTTGCTCTATGCAACGAAGGTGCCAACGCATGTTTCATATGTGGAGACTTGGTTACAATGAATAAGCTTCTGGCCGAAGTGTTAAGTCGAGATATCCCAGTACAAGACAAGTTCAATGTTTACAAAGTAAAGGTAGTATCATATCATGCTAATGGTGAATTCGATAAGGCATTATCGACAGCAATTGATTTCAGAAAGCAGCTCGGCTTGTCGACTCTTAAGAACAAGCCTGTAAATACCCTTGTGGTCATTAAAGAGTTTATCAAAACAAAACGTGCACTTGGCAAGAGGACAGCAGAAGACATATCTAATCTTCCAGAGTTGACAGATGAGCGTATAATAATGGGGCAAAGGATGTTAGAACTTTCGGCCAGTGCATCTTTTGCTGCACAACCAACACTATTACCTTTGATCATATTCGCCCTGGTAAAGACATCTCTAAAGAGCGGCGTCAATGCCTCGTCTTGTGACGCCTTTGCTGGATTTGGATTTCTTCTCTGTGCCTTGGGGAAACCTCAAGAGGGAAGAGAAATGTCAAGGGCGGTAGACTTGATTCTTGCCAAACCCAACATGGACAGAATGAAATCGAGGAGCATCTTTGTTTGTGAAGGGATGATTCATCACTGGACAGCACCTGTCCAGAATACATTGGGACCTCTTCTAGGCGGATACCAGGAAGGACTGAGAACGGGAGACATCGAGTCGGCAGTAAACAATCTAGCAAATAGGGTCATACATCTATACTATAGCGGCCGGCCTCTTGGGGGGCTACAAAAAGAAATCAAAGCAAACATTGACGCCTTTAGTGAATTGAAAGAGGATGAATGCAAGATGATCCCATTGTATATTCTATTCCAAGTCGAGTCATTACTGGGCATCAAGAGTGAGATGGACTTAGATACCGTAAAGCAATTGGCATTAGAATCAGGCAATCAAAACGTCCTAGCCGGAATAGACACGGTTAAACTCGAATTACATGTAATCTTCCGGCGGTGGAATGAAGCAATCAATCTACTGGACGGGTGCGGTGACCATCGAGCAGTGCTAGCCGGCCTGATCCTAACCCCAAGATATACGTTCCTAGAGGCGTTGATATCTATACGTGCATCTCAAGACAAAACAATACCATGGCTCAAGAGAAGAAAGTGGAAAAAGCGAGCGGCCAAATCAATCAAACTTATTCGAGGGTGGGTGAAGAATGGTAATATAAACTTTGTGCATTGTTTACATTTAGTCGAGGCTGAGCTTGCCGTTGTGAATGGAAAGAATGATAAGGCAGAAACAAGTTACAAAGCTGCAATAACAGCAGCAACCACAAATGGGTTCATATACGACAGAGCTTTATCACATGAATTAGCCAGTAGCCACTTTGATAAGAAAGGAGATGATTACTGGAGAGATTACCACCTTGAACGATGTCAGAACTGCTACAAAGATTGGGGAGCTACAGCCAAAATCTATCAATTAACGGGAAGTTCATGAGATGTGTCCACAATCTAGCTAGTATACGAATAACTTCATAGTATATACGTATCATGGTTAATCATAGACTGATTCATTACATATATCATTTAGTTCAACCTTATATGATCCAGCTTAACAAAACCCAGGTGCTTTTAACAAGCCAAGAACTAAAGCAACTCCATAACCAGTCGCCCTCTCGTTTTTATGGTCTGGATATGCCATATCGACGTGCACCTATGAGGAAATGTTTCATAAAAAGTTAGTAACGGATCAAACCATATATCAAAGAAGATCAACAACCACTTACCCAATCACCCTTATATGCTTCGTCGATATGAGACTCGATAAAGTGGCCTGCACAGCTACATTGTGCGTTACTCCTGTTCTTCACACTGTTTTTCATATCCGCTACTTGACTCTTAAACTCCTTCTTTAGCAACTCGGGTGCATAAAGTAAAGGAAAGCATAGGTCACCAGTTTTCATACCAGCCTTAAAGATCCGATCCTCCATATCTCTTGTCTTTGCCAATACACCCGCATGAATCTCTCCAGTGGCCACTCCTTGAGCTCCTGTCAATGTGGCCATGTCAAGAATCACATCCGGTGGACCGCCCTCTAAACTGTTCGATGCATGTGATACACAATCGGAAAGGATTAATCGACCCTCGGCATCGGTATTGTTAATCTCAACAGTCTTTCCAGATTTCATTGTTAGAATGTCATCATTTCGAACGGCATTTGGTCCAATGGCATTCTCAACAATGGCCAGGATTAGGGTAATCTTTCGTGGTAACTTGAGCTGTACGGCTGCCGCAAATCCCCCTAGAACTCCTGCACTTCCACCCCTGAGTATATGATATGAGTAAAGGATATAGATGAGTGGTTGTGAGAATTGATATACAACATATCCTTCATATGGCCTTCTCATACTTACATATCATGCTTCATACCACACATTCCGACTTTAGGTTTGAGAGATAATCCACCAGTATCATAAATCACACCCTTACCACATAAAGCGACATGCTCCTCAACATTCCCATCGGGTGTATATGTCATAACAATCATCCGAGGTGGTTCCTGTGCTGCCATTCCCACACCATAAATACCACCATACCCTTTCTCTTTTAATTCCTCTCCTACAATTTCTTGGAATGTAACATTTGCACCGTCATGCTTTAATCCTTTGTAAATGCCATTACAGATTTCTGAATATTTGGTTGGGTTGAGCTCTGCTGGTGGCATATCACCCAACTTTGCCGAGAAGCGTAATCTATCTGCTACGACTTGTGCACTTTTGTACAATGGAGAATCTGCTGGGATTCTATCCTTGTCCCAATACGTAACATTCACCCCACCAATACCAGGAAACTGGATGTTGTTTGATTCCGTCTCATCCTCTTCTCTATCCTTCCTTTTCCTGCTATTACTATCCTTGGTGCTAGAATTGGAATGATACAATGGCAATGTCTTGGCAATTGCAGCGGCGACACAGCACGCATATTCGATAATATTCTCATCAATAACAGTAATCTGTATAATCATATCTTTCGATGCTGCTTGTAATCCATAATCATTGAGCATATCGGTTAGTTTATGTGGAGAGAAGGGATGATTGTTACGGCTGATTTTATCTCTTGATGGCAAAACGATCAATGTAAGCTTTATCGGTGGTACCTTATCTCCAACAGGCGGTAGAAAAGTAGTTGCCGTTCCAGAATCCTTGATACTCTCCAACATAGCATCGACAATCTTTAAATTTAAATTCAATGCATCATCTTCATATTCGGCACCAATAAATAATTTGGTAATTGCAGCACTTAGAATACCCTTGCGACCGACCAATATCACTTCGTTTGTTTCTTTGGCAGCTCCAAATGTTAGGGTCGATACATTCTTACTACTGCTGTCTTTTGCGGTGGTATTGAGATTCATATTGATTGTATGTACGATGGAAGTATTCTAGTACAGGGTTGAAACTGTGGTAAACCTAAAAAAAAAGAGTTGAATGTTGAATGTAATTTACTGCACCTACGAGGATTGACGACCTATACTTTTCAGACCTTTGCAATTAGATCGTGTAGATAATAATGCTGTTAGCAGATATGCGCTTAAGGTGATAGATTGATACCAAGATGAGTTGCATAGGTCGGCAAAGTTAGCACAAAATACATAGTAGAAAATAGACTCATGGTACTCTGTTTGAAAATTAACCCTATTATGCACTATTATACATCACTATGCACTTTGCACTTATTTGCACGCCATCTCAAAATTTTATGAGAGTTGTTTATTAGAGATCTGCCCTATACTACTTTTATTGCATATCAACCATGATGCAATCCGCCCATTCTCCTACACCCCCTACCGAAGAGTCCAATGGTAGTACCATGCCGGCCACGGAAGTGTTTGACGATCCGTTCTATAAAGAAGAAGATGATTTAGCATTAGACACAAACAACAAAAATGAAGTAGGTACACCGTCCAATGAATCAGCAGATCCATGGGCTGTGCTTGCCGCTGCAGCCGGTGAGGATGCTCCAGCATCGCAGCCGTCGGCTACAGAAACCCTAACACATGCCGAGGGAGAGAACTTTTCAATGCCTGGTAATGTAGACTCGTCTCAACAACAACAACAATCAGGTATATTAGCATCCTTCACAACCAATCTATCTCATAAAATTGAAGAATTAGATGCCAAAACCGGTATATCTAAAAAGTCTGCTGAATTAAATGATCAATATCACATATCTGAAAAGTGGTCATCATTTAATGAAAAAGTTATTAAACCAACAACCGAAAAGACTGTTGCTAAAACTAATGAAGTGAAAGAGAAGGTTGCCCCAACTGTTAAAGAACATTGGGATGGTATTAAAGTTAAATCATCCGAGAAGGCAAATGAGATGGGTATATCACAAAAATGGGGTAGTATTACCTCCGGTGCCAAGGCAAAGTTAGAAGAAACAAAGTTGAATGTTGAACATTGGAAAGAAGAACAAGAAAAGAAGAAGGCTCTACAAAATTCGGGTAGTAATGGTAGTATTAATAGCGGCAGCGGTACCACTACTGAAGGTAGTAGTGGTAACAGTCAAACAAAACAACCAATAGTAAGTGAACAACAGCAACAACAAATTAAAGAAAATTTAGAATTAACGAAAGTAAAGGTAGTAGAAGGCTGGAATGGTGGTATGAATTGGTTATCACAGAAGATTAATGATGCTAAAGCACAGCATGAACAGAAAGTGGAGGAGCAGAAACAGGAAAATAGTGCTGTGGTTAATCGGACTGATTCGGATGGTTTACCTTCTAGTTTTCGTAAGGATTAGATGTTAGGCAGGAGGGATACATATGTTTCGGGATATAGGGGACATATGACGTGTGTCTCGGGGTATTAGGGAGATGATAATCGAGGCACTTGTATACGATATGTGTTATGTAAAGGAGGAAATGTTATTGAGTCTCTGAACATAAGTCTGAGCTCGATGAGGAGGTATTGTATTTGTTGAGAGATGTATATGTTTGGAATGTGTTAAGAGAAGAGATATGTTTGTCAAAACGTCGTAATGCCATAAGAAGTTTGTATAGTCTCTCTTGTTAGACGGTGTATTCATATCCATAGATCGGATTAGTCTAGTCATCAAAAGGAATGTGCTACATGTTCATTCTTTAGTTTCTCAATAATCACAGAGAGATCTATGATGAATGAGAGGAGAAGTGAGTATGTGTGCTTGCAGACTTCGAAGACTATAGAGATTATGATGAGAGTGAAGAAGACGAAGATGAAGGAGACGACTCATGGATGGATTAATTGTGCTTAGAGTCTAGCCTAGTAGTCTAGCCAGTAAAACCTCTGTAGATTAACAGTCTCTCACAGCCTAGTCAAACTTTACATTTACTTCACATACAGATAACTCCTGTGTATATCTCTACTTCTCTTTTGGGCATACATATCACGCTTGCAACTCAAACTTCACATCTCTTTGCATCATAATTATATTCATTCACTTGGTATTGGTAGCAAGGATTGCCTGCATTTACACTTCAAATAATCTGGCTCATCCATTATACTCCTATTTACTACTTATTAATTTGTTATACTACCGATCATAATACAACGATGGCAACTCTAAACCCATTGCAAATGTGCCACAGTAATTAAATATCATGTGCAAGATACAAACTGAGTTGATATCGTTTGTAGTAGCATAAATAATCAGCCATGATATTGTCATAAGCTGAAGTTCAGGTAGGCCTTTTTTATAGAATGTTGTGGCATCAGCTTGCGAGAAATGAATAGGAAAAGCTAGTGGCATCCAGAACTTGATGTGAATAGGAGCAGCATAAATGCTTAGGACAAGATATCCTAGGAGAAAAGCTAAGCACTTTCTAATGCTACTACCATCTTCTTCCATCACCATGTCACTTAACCAAACTGCCCCAAGGTCATACATCGCAAGAAAGAGCATTGTTTCACAAATACCATTGCTGAATGCGAAGAAGGAAGATGTGATAATGCTCCTAGATCGACCAAATGTATGAGACATTGAGACAATTCTAGGAATGGCAACAAAACATGTTGCAAATAAGCCGAATAAATGTGTGTATGCGAATGATGTTGTTGTAGTAGACGTTGTCCATGATGGCATGTAACCAAAGTAACTTCCAATCACCAAGCCAATTATCCAATAAGATATCATATACATCCAACCAACATTATTATTTAGTTGATGTTTCTTTAGATACTCTTCATGTGACAGCATTTCAACTCCTCCGCCTAATGCCTCTGTTGAAGTCTTGGTAGATCTCATTTTCATAACGTTGCGTCAGCGTCTCTCGTAATATATTGTGAATGTTATATGATATTTATTAAGGATGGGGATAATACTTATTGTAAGAGAAGTAGATGTCAACTGGTAACCTTTGACAGATGTTGGTACCGTCAACGCACGCTACAAACATGTCAATCGAATCATTACAACATAAATGGTGTCTACCTCGATCTACTCACTATTTAGTTACTCTAACTTCGGTATCCTTGGCAAACACAAATTTTTATTTGCCGCATTGCAAATGAACATAGCAAATCGGCGCGCCATTAATGCCTGCTAATGATGATATGTCTCGCCGTTCATCTAGACAACCGCGAAAGTTCACCTTTCGGTTATTGACCGAACCATCAAAATTGTAACAATTGAGTAGCCATGAAACAGATGTCAAAATTAGCCATCAATATAATAATTATGTACTTGACTCTTGACATTGACATCAATACACCTCCTGAACAATGAATATCGTACCACTCTCCTCATTCATCTTGGCCACTGGCAAAACTATTGATGATACCAAAACTGTAAAGCATCAACAGCCACATGTTCAAAAGCCCAAAGCCGATGATGATACGAACAAGAAGTTCAAACTCAATGATATATGTCGTCAATCACCTACACATCACATCATGTGGATAGCCCTTATCAGTATTGTCATAACTACACTCCGCTGTAAGCCAGTTACTAATCTTGTTATTAATCTACTGTCTTGGCTACCATCCACGGGAGTTAAGACTTATCAACCATTAAGTTTAGCAAATTGGATATTACATTGGTTAATGACTTTATCATCACTTGAACTTGCCGGTAGTATGTATACTTTAATGACAATGAAAAGTAATGATACAACTAAAAGGAGAACATATCAAGGTTTTTACGCATCACATCTACTCGTTATGTTCTTCTCAATGGTACAAATGGCCGGACACTCGAGTATTAACCAATCACTCCATCTTGAAACATTATTAGAAGAAGTATTCTTCGCCTGTAATAAGACATATGTATTTGGATATGGATTAAGTGGTCTACTTGGACATATGATGTATCCACCGTTGTTCATGTTGGTATCATTAGGACATATTGGATATCATAATGTAATGGGTAGATTCTTAGCCACGTATACAATCTACAAACAATTCAAGGAGTTGCCGTTTAGTTTTGGTGTGTTTACTTCATTGACTAGTGTAACTGCTGTTGGGTTTCCTATATTGGCATCTAGGATGGTAACTGATATTGATCTTACGTCGGATACTTATCATTCGGCTATTGCAAGTGCCTTGGCTATGAATTTCATTGCCCAGTCTGTGTTCTTGAACAGATATGTCCGGCTGCTTGAAGAAGAAGGAGAAGTTGAATTGAAACAAGACTTTAAAAAAGAATGAGAGGCTATTAGAGTATCTAAATCTAACTTATTTCTAATGACTAAGTCTTCCTATGCATTTCAAGTCTTCTATTTTAATGTGTACAGAGTATAAGTATCCTCTATTCTCCTCTAACTGAACAAAAAGCCCAACATGATGAGTGTGGCTAGAACAAGAAACAATCCCACATATTTAGCCGTCTTGGCAATGATCTTGCCTTCCCCAATAGCCAGAGAAGTCACGGTACATGCTGAGATGATGTTATTAAGACACACACCGTTACCTGCTGATGCACCAACTACTTGAATCGCTAGCATAGCATTGACATTGGCACCAATCGTTTCGGCAGCAATCTGCTGGACACTACCGAATGTCAAGTTTGATACAGTTGTACTACCGGAGAAGAATGAACCCAAGGCCCCGATAGATGCAGCAATTACAATCCAACCACCCTTTAATGCGTCACTTAAGACGATACCAATGATTGCAGCCGGACTTGCGTCTTCACCGGTAATCATTAACTGGACAAGAGTTAGAGCTCCGGCTAGAGCAATGGCTGGACTCTTGACTCTTTCGAAGACCGTTCTAAATATTCCACCTAATGTGTCAGACGCCTCTTTTCGGTATATAATGTAGGTTATCACTGACATTAATACAAATGGAATGATGAATGGTGTATAAAGTAACTCATACTTCCAGTGAAGGGTTGGATAGGTTAGTATCTCCTCTAATTGGAAGACCAAGCTGGCCGAAAGACGAAATATGGCATAAGTCCCAAAGTAGATTGAAAAGTTTGGTGTTGTTGCCTTGAGCAACTCGTTGAGACCAATTTGTGGTATACGAGTAATGATGAGGAGGAGTACTGTCCCAGTAATGGGTGATGTTCGGAGTATAAACTCTTTAATGTATGCCCACCCTTCCTTCCTTGGTCCTATAGCCAATTCTATTGCCTTTTGACTTTCCGTTAAAGTTTCTATACTACTATTAGGCAGATTGCTTCCACTCATTTCATTCTGACCATCGACCATTATACTGTAATTAGTAGTGCTTTCATTTGATACTACCTCACTTGATCTGGTGAGAGGTACATGCTCTTCATCTACTACTACTGTTTGGTCATTATTGATAGAAGTAACAAGCGATTCGTCGGCAGTTAAGCCAATTTCCCTCTTTGACATGAACACTGATGATTGATGAACGACACTACGGTTTGAATACGGAGCTATATCGAGGGGGTGTCGTCCAAGCTCGTGTATTGATTCCTCGTCATGACTAATCGGTTTGAGACCAACATTGAACTGAATCAGTATAGCGGTAACCTGCGGTAACTCCCATACCAATAATACCAGCAATCAATGATGGAAACTCATAAGAAACGTATGATATTCCCAACATTGGCAACATGGCTGAACTAATTCCCAATATAATGAATAGTAGATTCCCCTTTACTTCTTTTGTTGTACGATTGTTGCAAAGATTAATGGCAATAGAAGATAGGCACAGACCACTAATGCCACAGCTGAATAGAAACCAATTTCAACAAAGTCCTCTTGACTCAATCCCAATGAACCAAATCCATACCATATCGGAGTGCCAACGGCACCAAACACTGTTGCAAAAGTATTAAATAATAGTAATACTACCACACTTTCAAACTTGGGATGACCAAGTGATATCAACATGGGTGCACCAAGAGCTACCGGTGTACCAAAGCCACTAGCCCCCTCCACCATCATTGCAAAGCTATATATAATCGATAACTCGGCAACATGATGTCCACCCGTTAATGCCTTCATTTCTCTCATCATGTATGGTAAACATCGTGTTGTTTCCATTGTTTCGAATAACATTATTGCACCTGCCATAATTGTTAATGGTGTTATTGCCTCATGTATACCTTTGACGACACTACCACTAACTAACAATGGGTCACTTCCTAAATACATTAATCGTACTAAATACATTAATAATGCACTAATTGGTAATGATTTTGTTGTCGATAATGGTTTCAATCCACACGGTGGTATTGTGGCCACAACTAGAAAGATAATGGGTAGTAGACACATTATGACGTCCATTGTTTTACCCCATGGACCTGTAGTTGAGTAGGGTATTGCACAACCACATGATGTACAATCTGATAATCCTACACATGTGTAGGGGCATTCATAGTCTACATCATCGTTGTCATTGATATCGCTGCATATATAAGATGTATTGTTGTTCACAATTATTGGTTCAACGTCTTGATCATAATCGTTACCACTTCCACTCATACCTTATTTGATGATATTGATAATATAGAATTGTAACAAAGCAAATGCGGCGATAGACCACGGTACCTCTAGTCCTACTATAGGATTATTAATACATAGACTGATAGTAGTATAAATACCACAAGGGTTGAGGCCCAACCTATGCAGTTTTTCTTTATGTCAATAATAATCCGAAGGGAGGGCATGGGTATCTTTCCTAAAATGAGTGGGGTATCCTTGCAGAGCAGTTAGTTTTGGGCGATGTTAGATGGACGAGCGGCTTTGCGAGTATTGTGCTGCTAGCTTTGCAGTGATGAATACGTGTATATACATCAGGGGTATCTCTCCCTTCTTTGATTGATTACTCATGAAGTATTATGAGGGGAGGTCTAGAGGGTAGGCTTTGTGGCTCTCTAATCTAATGTGGTGTATATATCAAACCTATGGTACTCTTTTTGGTTGGTAGTATAATATATAGACGACAAACCACTATATCAATATGAGCAGTGCAAAACTAGCACTAGCAGGTCAAAAGAGAGCAGCACCAACTTCACCATCAAGCGACTGTGATGTTGCATGTTAATTGTATGGCGTGATACTTTACTACCATATTTGGATCCTATACCGATCTTATCCGTCTTATGCACACTAGTAAAGCAACACGACGAATCGCCGCACCAATGTTGAATAAAATTGAGACTGAAACAAATCAAACGATATGTCATACACAGAGATGTTTAGAAAAGATTCCTGCGCAGTCCCCACATACGAAAAGCAATAAAGTTTGGGAAGAGTTAACAACAGATCATGCCAGGTCTCAGATTGCTGGCCCGTTGCGGTTATATCATATCAAGGAACATGCCGAACAGATTGAGAAACGTTTTGCAATAATGAAATATACTAATTGTTATGCTGTGGAGTGTAGTATGGTGATTGTATTTAATGAGAATGGAGAATATATTAGTCAATATTCACTTGCTTCGGAACTATATTATGAAGATTATGCAACTAAGAACGTTATGCAGGTGGAGATCACTATGGAAGGCATGGAAGAGAAAGAGTCTTCAACTCTTTTGGTGGTTCAAATACTTCCATGCCCAATATGAACCTATTCTCTACTGACGTAGGATGGAATAGCCGTGATAGTCCCGAGAATAGGAAATGGAGAAAACCTGGATATGTGCAAACTGAATATTTGTGGCAAGAGGGTTGGATGGGTTGCTTCGTTGGTAAGTTAAAAGACGTGTGCACATCATGTGTCTCTCATAAGTATCATGAGATGTCTAATCTATTCTTTTGCAGATCCACACGTATCTTTGTTCCATTCATTTGCTGGAATACTGTCTCCTGTTGAAGTCATGTTTGTTTTAATGCATGCCTTATCATCGGACACCCGTTTGATCTATGTAACAACTATCAGTTTGTTCGACAATTTTGATCAAGACTTTGATATGTCACTTGAAACTTATGATTCTGAAGACTCGGACGATGAGCCAGATGGGTTCCAACGAAAGACATTAGATCTACGTGAGAGACTTCGTCCAATTTCTTATACTCTTACGGATGATGAACTATTAACATTTGTAAATACCATTGCGGTAAACTATACGAGGCAAGTGCTCGGGGGTTGTCTCTGAGTGGCATTTACAATTCTATTGCTACTCATTTTGGTTGGGGAAAGGTTAATAAAAGGAGGAAAAAGGTTATCTCTGAGCATTTGGGCTGGCCAAAGCAGCCTCGTCTTACGAACTCCGAAGAGAGAAACAGGAGATTGTTACATGAAGTACTGGGGGCGTATGGGGGACACTAATTAATTGAGTTGATCGACAAATCATGCACACAACTAGAAGATAGAGACTTGAGATGCATAGACTATTATAGAAGACTTAGTTCATTATATGTTATTAGAAACAAGTTAGATTTAGATACTCTCATTCTTTTCTAGTGCTATTTTGATTCAACTTCTCTTCTTGTTCAAGTAGTCGGACATGTCTGTTCAAGAAGATAGCCTGGGCAATGAAATTCATAGCCAAGGCAGTAGCAATAGCCGAATGATACGTATCCGACGTTAAATCAATATCAGTTACCATCCTAGATGCCAGAATAGGAAACCCAACAGCAGTTACACTAGTCAATGAAGTAAATACACCAAAACTAAACGGTAACTCCTTGAACTGTTTGTAGATTGTATATGTGGCTAGGAATCTACCCATTACATTATGATAACCGACATGTCCTAATGATACCGACATAAACAACGGTGGGTACATCATATGTCCAAGTAGACCACTTAATCCATATCCAAATACATATGTCTTATTACAGGCGAAGAATACTTCTTCTAATAATGTTTCAAGATGGAGTGATTGGTTAATACTCGAGTGTCCTGCCATTTGTATCATTGAGAAGAACATTACTAGTAGATGTGACGCGTAAAAGCCTTGGTATGTTCTTTTCTTAGTTGTATCATTACTACTTCTCGTCATTAAAGTATGCATACTCCCGGCAAGTTCAAGTGATGATAAAGTCATTAACCAATGTAATATCCAATTTGCAACACTCAATGGTTGATAGGTCTTAACTCCCGTGGATGGTAGCCAGGATAGTAGGTTAATAACAAGATTAGTAATTGGTTTGTAGCGGATTGCAGTCATAACGATACTGATAAAAGTTATCCACATGATGTGATGTTTTGGTGATTGGCGACATATATCTTTGAGTTTGAACTTTGTATTGTTCGAGTCATCGGCTTTGAGCTTTTGAACATGCGGCTTTTGCTGCTTTACTGTTTTGGCATTATCGATAGTTTTGCCAGTGGCCAAGATGAATGAAGAGAGTGGTACGATATTCATTGTTGAGGAGGTGTATTGTTGACAAGATGTAAGTTGTTAGTTGATGTGAGTTATTGTTGATGGCTACATCTGTTGCTCATTTATTTGATGGTTCAGTCAATAACTATGACAACGAAAGGTGAACTTTCGCGGTTGTCTAGATGAACGGCGAGACATATCATCATTAGCAGGCGGCGGCACTACGGCGTACTATTGCCGTTCATTTGCATGCTTTTGGGCAGAAAAATGATTTGGAAAAAGGATACTGAACCTGAAAGGGTATCTTTTTTATTCACAACTCACTCTATCTATCTCTAGAGTAGAAGTGTAAGGTTAGTAGTCTCTATTCTCTATCAGCAGGCAAGGCAGGGCAGCCGGAATCATTACAGTTGGGTCAGAAGAATACAGATTAGCAAATCTATAAAAGACTTCTTTGTTAGATATCTGTGTTTTTAGATACCTATCATCACAACACATAACAAAAAAAACATTTTGTAATAATATATCTTAGTTAAGTCGGCCACAGATAATATGGACGCCAATGATAACAACGAGCATGTTCATATATTAGAACAATACTGTACTTCTGACGATATATCACTAGATGGCCTTAGAGAAAAACTAAATCAAATTTCACAGCCAACTGCACTGGCGTGCTCACACTTCCTACACGAGTTATGTCTAAATGAAAATGTTACTCTTGATATGGTACAATTAGTGCTAGATAAAATTCTATATGCAGCACACTATGTATCAAATCGGTATCATGGAATGAGTTATGATGATGAGGATGTAGATAGATATGAAGAGGAGCAAAACATAGTGGCAGACACTTCTACATCATCGGCAAATCTACACTCGAATAGATCATACCCTGTCCATTTAGCCGCATTGAACGTACACTGTCCAAATAGTGTGGTGGAGTTATTAGCAAAGAACAATCCGTCTGCATTGGGACATTTATCCAATCTTAATGCAGAGTTATTTGATAATTATGATGACAATTATATAGAGGGTACACCGTTACATTATTACCTTTCAAGAACGTTAAATTTACAATTGAATACAGTTAAGATATTGGTTGAGCTGTGCCCGGAATCTCTGAAGCTATCAGGACCGGAAGACTTATACCCAATTGATGCCATTATTGATAACCCAGAAGTTGGATCATATTATGACATTGTTCAATATCTAGTTGATACGGACCCTACCATTCTTCAATGTAAAGACTATTTTGAACAAACCCCTCTGCATTCGATTTGTCGTAGTAAAAACGTTACAGTTACGGTAGATCTTGTTCAGGTTCTTGTTGATGGGTATCAAGATGCAACAAAAGAATCCGACTTACAAGGGTCCTTGCCAATTCATCATCTTTGTATGAATGAAGTTATGGAAAATGGAGTGAAGCTTGATGTATTGCGAATTCTAATCGATGCATACCCAGAATCATTGCACACTAGAAGTAGACTACAAGACCTTCCGATCCACATTGCATGTCGTTACCAAGGCCCTACCTTCTGTAAAATGCTGGTAGATAGTTATCCAGATAGTTTAAGGGTGGAAGATAGTATTGGATGCCTCCCATTTCATCATGCATGTGAGACAAGGTCTCTGGAGACGGTACAGTATCTCTATGAGACTGATCGGGAATGCATTAACAAAAGTACCCGTTCAGGTTTTTATCCAATTCATGCAGCAATCGGAAGTCGGAACGATGATCAGTATGAAATAACAAAGTTTCTCCTGAAGGTTGACCCTGATTGTGCCGCCATAGCATTACCCACCGGCAGTGGTTATGCCGGTTATTTGCCACTGCATTTAGCGGTTGTACGATTCGCATCACTCGAAGCTGCCAAGCTTTTGTTTGACGCATATCCACCTGCTATATACGTTAAAGAAGCCAGTAGTAGAGGTGGTGTAACTCCAGTCAACTTAATTAATGTACGGAACACTACGGTAGACTTTCTACAGAGACAGGAAGATGATATCTCAAGATTTTATAATCCTGATTTATCCTTTCCTCTTCATCTGGCAGTGAAAAACAATGTTACTTTAGGCGTGTTCAAGTATTTGGTTCGAACATTACCAATAACACGCCGTACTGAACACGGGTTTGATAATGAGGGCAAAACTGCATTACATTTAGCCTGTGAATATGGAAACTTTGGCATCGTTAAATACTTGACTCAACATGGTAGCTGCCCCTTCGATTCTGACGCTGACGGAAACTACCCTCTTCACTTGGCTTGTCGGGAAAGACATTGTGACGTTGTCAATTACCTACTAGAAGTGAACCCTGTATCAGTTTCTACACAAAATGGCGACAAGAAGCTCCCTATTGAGTTACTAATTGGATCGGATTGTGATGAAGATAGTTTGGAATATACAGAGGCAATTTGGCGTTTACTTGTTGCTTCCCCACCCACTTTTGATACTAAAGGGCTAGATTTGTGACTTCAGTACATAATAAATTTGAGTAAACTACTTCATTCAAAAACAATCAACTTCTCATTACTTTATACATCCATTGCAACAACCACATCTCAGACATAAACTACGTCCAATATCAGATACCCCTCTCCTTATAAAATGTATCTTTGAAAATACCACAGGCTCAAGTACACCTTCTTGTGTTGATAGATACTTTGCCCATGCTGATCCATAGACATGTACTCTATTCGTAGATTGTTTTAATATTGGTTCAATTAGTAATGGCGGCATTGTTGTATTGTCTTGTATCTCCACGTCCAATGTTGAGTTGGCAAATGGTACGATACCATCCAAATTATAGATCTGCATTGACTTGTCACCTTCTTCTTCATTTGTGTTGTTATCAATGTTAGAAAAGATTGAGGGGTAATCTGACACTAACTTTCTAGCTTCTACACCCGATCTATATCCAATTGTACAATATGTGGCTACTACTATTCCATTCTTATCATTATGATGTGGTCGTTCATCATCCAGTTGCAATCCATCACCTGATGGCTGAAGTGATGGAAGTACCTCGTTTCTAAACTCATCTATTGATATAGCACCTGATATTATTGACACCTCACGTTCAGGCCGAGAACGTACATCTACTAATATAACTTTCCTTTCATGTATCGTCCATTGTGGTGTGTTGTTATTGTTTAGTGATGATTGTGCATTAGATGAAAAGGTATCTTTTAGTAAATCTCGAGAGGATAGAGGTGGTATCTCGGGGAAGAGTGATTGATATTTAAGAGATGTTGTTTCTGCTTCCTCCTTTGCCATTTTTATTGTGATGATCTATATGTTGATGTTGTAAGTTAGATATTAATTTGTGTATTGCAATGTCCTGACACCGTGAAGGTACCTCTTCGGATTGAAATTGTTTTGACTTTAATTCAATTGAAACTCCGACTAAACAACTTATACTAATAATCTTTAGTACTCTAATGACCAATAGTAGCAGATCCTATTGTTGTGTAGTACCTTGACGGCCGCAACAACACAAGACAATGGAGGAGGCAGAGAGTGGTGGCATCAGGTTATAACCTGGTGGCATTGATGTTAGTTGACGGCCATTTTGGTATCCATCATACTTACGATTTTTTTTATCAACGCGACGGAAAGGCATACAAAATATCCCTCCATCAAGCAACACCACAACTCATACACAACACAACACATTCATTACGACGGTGGTAAGTATTCATATCGTCCCTACAATTAAACGATAGCCTCCCCAATCGATAGTCTAGTAGTCATCGCGTAAATACCATAAACAACATACATATATAATAAAACTAACACAACTCACACGATGACGATGATGACAGAGAACATTGAGAACAATGATGCATTTGCATCAGCATTAGCATCAGCAGCATCCGAAAAACCACCATTGGCAGCACGTCCACCAAAGACTAAAAGTAGTACAACTAAAAAGACAATACTGGCCTTAGGTTCTGTACTATTAGTGTTTGGTTTAGCTGCCGGTGTTGCAATTTTGGTATCGAACTTGAATAATAATAACGATGCGGCGTCGAGTAATGTTGCCGCGGATGTTTCAGATGAGAAGTTGGAAGCTATTCCGGTAGATGAGGAAGTGCCAGTGGAGGAGGAGTATGGTGTTTTTGAGGAACCACCAGTTGTAGCAGAAGAGCCGATAGTAGTAGAAGAGGAGCCGGTAGTTGTTGAAAAAGTAGAGCCTACTGAGTGGGATGAAAAGGACTGTCCAGAGGTCCCTATTCGAGCTCGGGCTCTACAGAACAGTGGTGGACAAGCTTCTGTTCAATTATTCAATCGTAGAGTAATGAAGAATCATATCAATAATGGAGGGAAGAAGAAGCCACAACAGCAGCTTCTCCGCGGTGGTCGAAGTCGTCGGTTACAGCCAGAGCCAGAGTCAAAGTCAAAGTCTAAAAAGGTATGTTCTATGTATACATCTGATATTCGTATACACTTTATCGCATATCTCAACTCACTTTTGAAATACATCACTCTTCTTAACAGTGCAAATCATCCAAATCAGAAGTTGTTAAGACTTCTATTGTTGAAAATAAGGAGCCATACAAAAAGGAATCTAAATCTAAAAAGAAGACGACTTCATCCAAAACTTCCAAAACATCCAAATCAGAAGGAGGAGGAGCTCCTGATCTTGCCACAGCTGATGGTACAGAAGAGGAGGCGGGAGAATCAGTCTTTGGTAAGACAGATGCCATGTGTATGAGTATGGCTGGTATGAGTATGCGTATGATGTAAAACTTCTCTACACTTAGAGAGGAGAGAGTGTGGAATTAGTTTATCGTGTTAAAGAGCACTGTATAGATAGATGTTATATGTTATAAAGTCAGGTGCACTATGTATAGACTTGTCTCTGTTGTTGCTACTAATAAGTATTATGAAGTATGTGCTCATATCGATTAATCATTTGTACACCTCCACTAATACCAACAGGAGATTCTTCTCAAATCTCAAAAATCGGTGGGGACGCAACAAGTAAACGCCAAATAGCTTCTGTATGTGCCAGGCTATCTTGATCACAATTCGATTCGATTAGTAACTCAATAGGGAGCTTCTTGTCACTGTTTTGTATTGAAACCGATACAGTATGTGCTTCCAACAATGAATTGATAATGTCACAATATCCTTCTCGACAAGCCAAGTGAAGAGGGTAGTTTCCGTCCGAGTCAGGGACTGAAAGATCATCATCACTACGCTGAATCAAGTACTTAACGATACCAATGTTTCCATACTGACAAGCTAAATGTAATGTAGTCTTACCCTCATTATCCTGCCTTTGTTCACCTGGGAGGATGCCTTCGACTAGCAATCTGAACACGCCTAGAGTAACATTGCTCTTCACTGCCCGATGATGGGGAAGGGGGAATGCCAAATCTTTGCTACTACAAAATCTTGTGATATCATACATTTGCCTCCGCAAAAAGCCTGCTAACTTTTATTACTTGCAGCTGCACTCGGAATTACAATGAACGTTCCTACTCCTGAGCCTTCTTCAGCGTAAATAACAGCCGGATATGCGTCAAACAAAAGCTGGACAGTTTCCAGGTGTGCACCCCGTTGACAAGCTAAATACAAAGGCAAAAGTATGTGATCACCGACAACGTTGGGTAATGCTATGGCAGCACAATTAGGGTCACATTGCAGAAGAAACTTGATAATCTCATACTGATCTTTCCTCTGGGTCATTAATGCCGTATGAATTGGACAAAAGCCAGAACGGGTACTGCTTTTGTTGATGCATTCTTGATAGGCATCATACAAATACTTAACAATTTCAAGTGAGCCTTTATCACATGCTAAATGAAATGGGAGACATCCGTATCCATTTTCTATTGCCAAACCACCCGGATAATTATCTACCAAGATTTTACAGAAGTCAAAGTCTTGATAGCAAGGTGCAATGTGGATCGGAAGGTTTTGACATCTGGTTCTAGCATGCAATGATTCTGGGTATTTATCGATTAGCATTCGTAATATATCCAGCTTCACTCCCTTTCCCATCACCTCATTCTCACAAAGAAGATGAATTGGCAAGTGCCCATCGCAGTCTGCCTCTCTTGTAGCATCTTGATACCCATCAACAAGGATATGTACGAGACTTGCAGTTGTAGTACTTCTACAGCAAGCCGTATGAGTATGAAGAGGAAGCTGATCCAATCCACCCTTGTCTTGTAGAATGGTAGGGTCCGTATTAACTAGATACTGAACAACCTCACAATACGACCCAACTTCTGGGTTTTCCATAATGGTATGTATTGGAAAGTATAAGTCTTCCGTTCGTGATAACTTTAAAGATTCCGGGCACAACTCAACCAATATCTTAACTGTATCCAATTGTAAATTTGACGTTCTTGAAAGGTAGCAATGTAATGGTGTACTGTCGAATGAAAAATGGCCATCATAATTATCAAATAACTCTGCATTAAGATTGGATATATGTCCCAATGCAGACGGATTATTCTTTGCTAATAACTCCACCACACTATCTGGACAGTGCCTATTTGATGCTGCTAAAAGTACAGGAAATGTTCTATCTGTAGAGTATTTACGTTTTCGCGGGGAGATAACGATGGGGATTTGTCCTCAGCCTCCTTTTGCTCTTCTTCGTATCGGTCTACATCCTCATCAGTATAACTAATACCATTGTACCGATTTGATACACAATATGCTGCGTAGGGATTATTATTTAGAACCAATTGTACCATATCAAGTGTAATGTTTTTGTTTAGACACAACTCGTGTAAGAAATGTGAACACGCCAGTGCAATTGGTTGTGTAATTTGCTGTAGCTTTTCTCTAAGACCATCTAGCGATATATCTTCGGATGCACAGTACTCTTCTAATATACGGACATGTTCGGTATCATTGCTGTCCATTTGTCGGCAATCTGTTTGGTGATATGTGTTGCAAATTACTTTGTGTTTTTGATGGTAGGTATATATCTAAAACGGTACAACTAACGCAGAATATCTACAAAAGAAGAAGTCTACAGTCTATATTCACCAATTCTTATAGTCTTCCGGCCCAATTGTAATGATATGGCTGCCCTCGCCATAGTATGCTAACCAAACCCCAACTTCCTAGGTACATACTCCATTGTCCCACGGGTATGTTTAGCGATAAAACGCTCAAGAGACTGTCATAATTCACCACCATTTGAAGCCCCTCAAATTACTATTATGTATTTGATTGAGTATACAATATACGCTAAGCTCTTTTGCTGCAGCTATATGTCTATTATGCGGCGTAAGGCGTCTAGGTAGTCAAAATAAAAGGATACCAAAGGGTATCCTTACTGTCATTTTTTGAGGACGATGACAATTGCTTATTGCTACTGAAGGAAGCACGCTACCTCCTAATATATCATTGATAAAAGACTGGCTATGGTTACTACTACTAAACATATTTGTGCTGTTATTAATATACTGCTTTTGCTACTCGGCTCGCCCGAAACATCAGCATTTTCTCCATCAATCGTCAGTGCGCCTACATATGATGCTCTTCATCGATCAAGATTGGGCTCATCTCGGATAGCAACTCCAACATTAGGGCACGCTCCATCATCTACTGCTACATCTACAAAGTTTTGCAATGGTATATCGTCAAATGGTAGATCATATCAGCAGATTAGTTATAGAGACAAGAAAACACATCTCAAATCAACATCATCTTCAGCAGACACCACCACCACCAACAATAATCCATTCCTATCACGTAATAATCGTATCCAATTTGAAATACAAACACTACTCCGAGTACTACTACCAGCAACAATATGTGGATTATTATCATTTATTTCATTACCAATAATAAATACATATATTACCAACTTTATTATCAAGTATACTATATTGCCGAATCAAATTAATATGTTAAATGATGCAGTAACGAGCTTTATTAGTTTGGTAGGGTTGTTGTATAGTATATTGGTTGGACAGGTTTTTGGATTTTTGTATAGTCAGCAGGAGGTGAGTTTATGTGTTGTATGAGTATTGTAGTGTCATGGTGTTAGTGTTATTGTGTTTTGTTTGGCTAACCTCAACTCATGTTTCTTTGTCATATATCATACACACACACAAACGCACATCAATAATAGGCACTATACTATGCACTATTTGATGAAGTGACAGAAGCCAAGTCACTATTAGAACAGGTAGCATTAGTATCACAGGGACGTTCCATGTATTCAACATGTTTAAATTCCATTGCTCGATATGTCAAAGATGATTTACTCGGCGGGACATTATCACAGTTACCAACAACAACACATGATAATACAAAACAAACAATGGAAGAATCATCAATATCACCATCATTAATACTAAGTGCACGTCCAGCAGATGATCCATTAGAGGCCATACTATATTTAACAAGTGTGGGTATACCAGGACAGGTATATGACACTGTCCGTTCATTACGACAGGCACGATCACGACGATTGGGTGCGTTACAACGGAAGGTACCAGTGATACATTTGATAATGCTGGATATATTGGGTGTTATTATGGTGGGTAGTTTCCCTATATTGGTTAGTGTTGGTGAAGTAGCTGCTTCTGCTTCTTCGATAGCGGCTCCTATTACTACTGGCAAGTCTTTGTTTAATAATGTAATGACATTACAAGGTGGTCTATTCGGCGTTGCAACATTTGCAGTGGTAATGACCAAGATGGTATTAAGAGAGTTATGGAGGACAAAAGGTGGTGCATATAATGTTGATGCGGTATTGAGGGTGATGGTACGAGGACTACAGAAGGAGTTAGATGAACGAATGATCGAGGCTACAAAGATTATGAAGCGGAAGGCGAAAGATTGAGGAGTCAAAGTAGTATAACTCTAAACAAATATTTAGGATAGCTACGTCCTTGATGCATTGGTATACCAGCCACTTACTACACTCACTGTTCTCTTCAACAATCTATCTACAAGAAGTATCTAGGGTCGTGTTCTGTTGCAATTGAATCCATTTCGCTCCCGAGGATTGCTGCCATTTCTTTGTCCCTCTCATCAATCCTCATATCATCACGTGCAGCCTGACAGGCACGTAGCACCTCGGCATATTCATCTTTAGTAACAATCCCCAACATGTAACCGTTACGCTTGATAGGTTCCAAAGCCTCTTTCCACCCACTTCTCGCTGCAATCATGAAATGCTTCATTGACATCCTGTAGTCACCCTTCCTCTCTT
>Ga0214479_100018_pt1 | contig 93896 bp, 72 predicted proteins | sample M1_20Mar14CPVII9_5_FD_165054 | JGI IMG/M metagenome (GOLD analysis project Ga0214479, IMG submission 165054) | Marine eukaryotic communities from Monterey Bay, California, United States - M1_20Mar14CPVII9sort6BwellE14 | ecosystem: Environmental > Aquatic > Marine > Unclassified | place: USA... | reverse complement strand
GCACCAGCGTCAAAACCAGTGGGCACTTCGGTGAACGTGATCGTCAAATCTGTGCTGGTATTGCTGTCTGACAAACTAGTCGCAGGCAGATCAACGGTCGCTGTCGGGTTCTCGGTGTCGATCGAAAACTCAGGATCAGGATTGTAAGGGGAAAGACTTTGCCCTCCAGCGTTCTGCGCACCCGTTACGTCGATCTCAATATTGGAGAAATTAACCCCAACATCAACCACCTCATAAGTTCTGGTAAAAACCGTGTCCCCTACCGACCACGAGCCAGCTGAGGGATTGATCAATGTTTCGCCGCCCGAGGGAACCACATCCGGGTCAAATGTCAACGTTGGCGTGGAAGCCACACTAATGTCCATGGCCTGATCGAATGTCACCGTGACAGTAAACGTGCCTCCTATATCGGCGTCCGTAATGAACAGGTCATCCACTTCGACACTCAGAACCTTAGGAGTCGCTAAAATAAAGGCGTAGCCTGTTCTAGTAAGGTTGTCGACTACGACGCCTATCTCGAGGCTTCCGTGAACAGACTCAAACTCCCAGTCACCACCTAGCCGATCTGAACCAGTTGAGTCAACGGATGCTGCCACATCAGCTCCCGTGGCTTCTGCAACAGATGCTATGAATCCAGCCCCTTCAGTCCCCTCTGCAACGCTACAACCGTAAAACAGGAGATCTCCCGTTTCCGCCAATGCATCACCAATCAGCGACCATTGTTCAGAATATTGATCTACATTGTTGACTGTCAATTCTTGAGATCCAAGAAAGACAGTACCTGCTGACCCGTGGGAAATTAGATGGATAGCATTTAAATTGTCTTTCCCCTCCAAAGCTGTCACGATCTGATCCAAGCCATTTTGGGCTGGACTGAGCAACACGACTTCTACATCGGTTGCGATACCAGAAATCAACTGCGAATAGTCTTGGACGCGCGTATCAACAAAAACGATTTCATCTAAATCTAATTGAGCATTGGAATGAGTTTCAGTTTCTAGCTGAACACGCTCTTGCTGTTCGAGCCCTAGTTCATTCGCTGAGCTCGGCTGTAATTCATGGATAGATACCAAGCCGTTACCGACATCTTGACCCCTGTAAGTAGCACGGCCGAATCCATCTTCGCTATGAATCGATTCGTTTCCACCCAACTCGAATGAGGCTGCATCCTCAAGCTCAACTGGATTAGCTTTGCTCGGTTGACTTGAGCTAATCTTACCGAGGGAATCCCCTGCAGCATCTTGTTCAGTTGCAAATTGAAAACCCGCTCGTTCAATTGCAACACCTTGGGCAGTCGACTCCGCAGCGGAAGACAAAGACGCGCCGTCTTCCGTTTCAATTTGAGTAATTTCAGATTGGCTTGCCGTTACATCAGGCGCAGAAAACTGCACATCCCCTTTAAATTTATCAGGTAGAGTTTTTGAAACACTGCTTAGATCCTGCTCGTTAGCTGAAGAGAAATCCTCGCCAATTGCAACTTGATTCCCTGGCCCAACATCACTGCCTTCAACAAAATCAATAGCCGATCTATCAAACTCACCAGTTTGGCTTTCCGCCAAATCGTTCTCGTATGCCTCATCTAACCGAATGGACTTAACATCTCTCACTTCACCAAGGTGGTACGCCTGATCGTGAACAACAATTTCAACTTGGCTCCCGTCAAGACTCCCTGTCAGTCGCACATGAAAGTTCTCATCAATACCATCGCCAGCCGCGGCCCCTGCATCGATGCCGAGATCTCCTCCGTCGTCCACCGCAATTAAGGGATTAGCACTCAACAAAATTCTATTTTCAAGCTTGGTTTCTCTCAGCGTAACGTACTCCAATTCCTCTTGATGCTTCTTCATTGCATCAACAGGCGGAGTCCACCACCGATAAATCAATGCGGTTGCTGACTGAATCACCCCTCGGATCATACTGCTTCTCTCCAACCACGTTGACTATAAAAGAAAGGAATCATTTGAGCTAATGCGGACTTAAAACTAGCTGCCACTGGCTTCCATTCCTTTGCATACACTTTTACCCAAGTCGCACGCCAACCTTCCTCTTATTTGATTATCGGCAGGTTTGGCCAATAGACGCATTCGGCATCAATTTGGTCTCATAAATAACGCTGGTAAACATTAACGAATGTTCTACCTGTTCCAGCTACATCCAGTTTGCCGCGGACTTCTCAAACATTCGGCAGAAGCAAACGAAAATTCCGATTAAATCAATATATTCAGTGGCGTAGATTAATTCGAATTAAAAATATTCGATTCATGTCACGTAAATTAGATTTTAGTGATACTGCAATGAAACCACCTAAAAAATACCTCGAAAACGGATTCAATCTTGCTTTTGCAACTTCGATTCGAATCTTCTTGTTTGGGGTATTTCTGGCTGGTTTCCCTTACCAACTAAACGCCCAAATCAGAGAGAACTCAGTAAAAACCAACGCTCCCCCTCCCGCCATTGACGAACTTTCAAAACTTGAAAAGTTAAAAAGAATTCCACTAACAAGCGGTAACAAACAAAGTTCTCTTCGAAATAGTTCTAGAAAATTAAATAAATTAATATATGAGAAACAAGATACAAAGCCGCCACTAAATGCGCGACAGTTAGGCCCTCCATCTCAATTTACTGGCTCACTCGATTTAATTGTCCAAGGAAACAACTCGTCTTCGGATCGACATGAGCAAACTCGATACTTACCCCCTCCCCCCTCGTCAAAGCCAATCAGGAAACAAAACAGCTACTTAAACCAAGATTCAAATCCAAAGACCTCTAGTGATAGCTCAATTTTTAGCAATCTAAATTTAAAAACAATTGCCATGATTCAAACTAGCTCGGCGGACGACCCTCTTAAAGATTCTCAAGTGGGGCTAACTCCACCCACCAATTTTGCAGAAGACGTTTTCGACCAATTGCCCATCTTAGAATATGGAGCAACATGTGGCCCCGATTGTCGATGGCATCAAACGGGAAGTACCGCCGCAGATTTTTGTTTCCAACCACTCTACTGGGAGGAGATTAATTTAGAGCGTCATGGTGTTAGCGGCGGCCGCCTTCAGCCGCTAATTTCTGGAGTGCGTTTTTTTGGAAAAGTGCCGATTCTGCCCTACAAGATGACACTGATGCCGCCGGCGCAACACTTCAAGAAATCGAGTATTTACCCAGCTGGTCTCCCTGCCCCGTGGGTCAACGAGTCCTACGAATTTTCTCGAAAAGCTGGACTGGTCGAAGGAGTTTCGATTGGCGCTCTTTTCTTGATCTTCCCGTAGTTACTTCTTCGTCAATCGGACAATGAGACAAACGTTCGATTCAGATAGCGAAGCAGGCGGGACCCCAAGGACTGAGGAGCAACTTTAATCCTCGCAGCTGCCGATTCAAAATTTAGAATTGGTTCTCCTGACTTTTCTAATTGAATGTTGGCAAGATACATTTTACCAAATTCAAAGTTGTTCATTTGCAAATCGTAGGCAAACCGAGACGCTAACAGATCTCTAATATCCTGGGACATCTCGACATTCTCCAACGGAGAGACCTTGATGACTTCTCCAGCTATTTTTCGGTGCGGGGCTCCACCTAGTTGGAACGTGACTGACTGTCCCGGTTTTACTAAATCTACTGCCGACTGTTGTATTAGTGCAAATCCTTTGTGCCAACAAGGATCGCCCACAAAGCCGAAGAGCGTTCCCTTCTCAAGTCGGGCATTTTGATTCTTTTGTTCTGAGGGACGTCCATCCCAATAGGCCAACTCGTATTGATTTGAGACCTTCTTCTTCATGGTACGTGGCGCAACAAACACTCCATCTCGAGTGGCGACCAGATCCAATTTACGCAATTTTTCTTCAACCTGAACGAACCTGTCCTGTAATCCTTGGACGTTTTCTCGCTCCGTGGGAATCCGATTACTGAAGTCAGGATTCAGTGATCTTAGTGCAGTTAGAGATCTTAAGCGTGACTCGCCTTGCCTTAATCGGCCAAGCACGACCTCTCTCTCAACTTGCAATTCCAAATTGGAAAGCTTAGCAATCCGTTGACCAACAACAATTTTGTCGCCCTCTTCGCAACTATCTACTAGTACACCAGCTGTCGAAACGTAAATACGCTCCGAATCACGCATTTCAGTAAAGGCGGTCGCTGACACACTAAATGGAAAGGGAATCGCCAAAATACCCGTCGCCAACGTAATCAACGCCAAGCTTACAACTCCAAATCTAAACACCGTAATTCTTTGCTGTTTAACCAATCTCGCTATCCTTTTTATCGAAACAAGAGCCGGTAAGACAAAGCTTCCCACCAAGACAAAAACTGAAAAACCAACTGCCAACTGGAATAGCTTAAACTCGTTCATGATCGTAACAATTAAAAACAGAATCCCCACCACTACGACTAAGCGATAAGCAATCGAACACACCGCATAAAACAGTAAGAACAGCCCTTTTCTTCCGCCCATTCCATCCAGCTTGGATTTCGGTAAACCCCAAAACAATGATTCCAAATTCATTCTCAACGATGCCCGTGAGCGAGTCCAAAGATTCGAAACCTCTAAGAAATCGGAAAGCATGTAATAACCATCATATTTCAGCAATGGATTGCCGTTAAATACGACAGTTCCTACTCCACATATAAAAGCTACATTTAAACAGAGACTATTTAAAAACCCAGGCTCGCTATACCACCACAAAAAAGTGCAAATCGACGCCAGTGCCAACTCGGTCAAAATTCCAGCTGAAGCAATTGCAATCCTCTTCCACTTATTTGCAAGCATCCAAGCATCAGAGACGTCACAATAAAGACATGGAGTGAAGACCAACAACATCACCCCAACTCGGTGACACTCAGCACCGAAATGAATGCACGTCAAAGCATGCCCTAATTCATGAAGCACTTTAGTACATCCAAGCGCCAGCATCATCCACATTACGTTTCGAACGGCAAAAAACTCGGTCGCCAAAGGGAGACGCTGCTGGAATTCTGAAAAGTTAAACAACAACAACATGGCTGAACTTAGAACAAGCCAAGCAATGGCCACTAAAGTAAATGGGCTTACCATCCATTTTGTAAACGGAGCCAAAGCATTGAAAGCTCTCGACAAATCCAACCCTGAAAACTTGATAACGACAGGGTTTCGAACAATGCTCTGCACCGCGAGAGTCAGCGGTCGCTTTTTATTTTTAAACAACAGGCTTCCCTGCCCCGGAGCGAACATCCGAACAAGATTATCGCGCACAAACGCCTCAATTGCATGCTTGAAATGCAGCCCATCAAGCGCTCTCCCATATCTCGCCTGGAATTCAGACGCGATAACGTCTCCAGTTCTTTGACCATCGAGAGATTGCAGAATGAAAAATTCCTCATCTCCGTAATCGTGATAAGTCATCCGCAGTGGATCTTTAATGACATACCGAGTCTGTCCCGCCACCACACGATGCACACATACCAAATCACCACGCATCCGCACTCCCAAACCGCCCTGTGCAGACGTGGAATCCGGCGAGTCACTACTTGAACCAGTTTCATGCAAGAAAAAATTCCAGTTTCAAAAAAGGAGCATACGAAACAGCCCTCCCAGTCAGCCCTCGACCCAAAATCGCTTTACTCTTTCACCAACATTCGGCCACGATCTCCAGCCTGCAGCAAAAAATCTGTGTTTTTAATCTCTGCCCAGACCCGTTTCTGTTGATTGACGGGATCGATTTCATCGGAAACAAACTTAATGACCCCAACAAAGGAACGTTCTTCTCCATTACTTTCTTTTCGAAAAAACTGAACTCTGGAGCCAATGGTTTTTGAAGAAACCAGCTTTGCGTCAACGAACCCTTCCGCTCTTAACGGCGACATTCCAATGACCCTCATCACAGTATCGCCTGGCTCAACCCATTCCCCTGGGTCTCGATCAACTATCGCGACGACACCCTCCAAAGGAGAGATAATCTTATGACGATCAAACAACATTTGAGCTTGCTGCACCTGGCTTTCCATTAACTGCATCTTTAAGACCGCGTTGCTTTTTTCTAACTCCTCAGTTTCCAGCTGCAACTTGGCCTGAACTTCATCTAACTTAAGCTTAGAAAACTCGGACTCACTTATCGAATCAGCCACTTTAGTTCTAGAGATAACCGCTCGCTCAAGTGCAGTTTTCGCAAACGAGACTGTCGCTTTGGCTGACCTTATTTTTGTATCCGATTCTGCCATCGCTTTCGAAATCCCAAATTCGAGAAGCGCTCTTTCCAAATCCAACTGTTTTGCTTGATCATCGAGTTTCGCTAACAATGCTCCCTTTTCAACCCGCTGATTGGGGGCAACATTAATTGACTCAATCACTCCTTGAACACGCGCCGGGACATCTACATCCGCCGTTAGCTTCAAAATTACATTCTCAACTTCAATAACACTTGGTCTTTCTTGTGCGACAGCCATGTTTGGAAAAACAGACAAACCCCAAACCAGAAAGCATCCTAGCGCAATCAAAATAGGACTGCTAAAACCCAGAGAATCAAGGACTAGCTCTTTATATTTATTCATCAACATGCTTTCCAAGTAACACCTAGCTAAAAGTCACGGGCCTCTCGTTAAAACAGTGCTGACCGAAAATTTGCTATCGGCTCATGAAACCACTGGTAAATTAATGACCTTTTCCCACACTTAATCTTTGCAATAATTTTAGCCCCTGAACGCGGCTTCATTTCGCTCTCCCAATCGACAGCGACAGTTGCTCGCATGATTGGCCGCCCCATCTGATCTTCGTCAGTCGAATAACTAGCCCCCGTCACTCGCCCTGAATGAGTTCGATCAGGACTGGACACTAAGACAAGCTTTACAGGCAACGTGCCAGATTCCTGAAGAGCTTCCATCACATAGCCTGCACGGTAATCTGAAATCTCCAACTCCCCAATCCAATCTCCATTAACATCTGCAATGGTCATCAGCAACTGTCCCCTTTGAACCGGACGCGAATCTAGCAACTTCCTAAACTGCCAAGTCACAATCTGTCCATCCAACGGACTTTTCACTTCCAAAAGACTCAACTGACGATTGAGTATTTCTAGCTGAGCATTTTGGCTTTCTAAAAGTATTTGCAGTTCCTCCGCAGAAGCTGATAAGGCAGAATTCGAACTATCAAGCTCCACCTCTGCACGCCCCCCACCAGTAATCCTGCGAGATTCAATAGCAAATAACTTTTCTTGAGTTGCCAGTTGCTCGCCTTGAATACGCGAAATCTGCATCTCCAAATCCAAACTCCGTATGCGTATTAGTGGCTCACCTTTCTTGAAAACATCATCGCGAGCATCAAAAACTTTTGCAATTTCGCCATCAGCTGGAGAAAAAATGCGTCTCTGATCCGAAGGCAAAATTTGCCCGTCTGCTTTAATACAAAAATCCGTTTTAAGAAAAAACAATCCAAAAATCACAGTTACCAAAACCGCGCCTGCAATCCATTTTTGAAACTTACGAATGTGTCGGTCGGTCGCGACCAAACCCTGCTTATTTACGACGCGACGCGAATTAATTTCGCTCTCGGACTTAAAGGCGGCGGTCAATGCGAGATTAACTTGCTCGATAACCCTTTGCAATTTTTCATCGAAACTGATTTTTGGTGATTCACCAAACACTTCAAATAGTAAGACGCCACGAAAAGACTCGTGTGCTATATGACTTTTTGAGGCAATTGGCATCGCAATCATCTGCAGACAGTTTGACCTCTCGAAGTACCTGTCCACCAGATGTGACTTTTTATCCGAACCAGCCACTTCGGCAGGCAACCCCGTTTCAACAACTTCGTTCACGGCAGCATTTAATAATTTCGAGATTTCCGAACTTGGACTAAATGTACTGACGCCGCTAATTACGACCATCTCGAATTGATTAGCCTTCTCCTGAAATACCGTAACGCGATCCGCATTGACCAAATTGATCAACTCATTGACTAATTCATACAGCATTTCCAATGGTCCCAAAGAGCCCGCCAGCTTTTCGCGAAAACGCAGCAAAGACTGCATAAACTTAAGCTCTTCTCGGATTGAACGACTCTCGGCACTGCGATAGTAATTCACCACCCATTCGCGAATATTTAAAAGTGCGAACTCTATTTTCTTGGGATCTATCACCCTCACCTTTCCATGATAGATCAGCCCGATAACCATGGAGGCTTCGCCGATCTGTCTTAATCGATGAAAACTAGCAGCGTAATCGCCAGAAATATCGACTTGCCGATGCCCATCTTCCGCACCGTCACCGAACATTTCACCAACGTAATGTGCCTCTCCACGATCATAAACTTTACTGATGATGTCGGCAGAAACATCAAAAGGTACAATCTGGTTAAACTCAATTGAACCGATTTTTAACGGGTAATCAGCTACATGCTCGGTTCCTTTAGAACAGATTTTCCAAGCGATACCTGCTTTTGCGCCCGTGACGGCGACAACAATTTCCAGTAACTTATTACAAAAGGTTGATTCCGCCAGGGGCTCAATGGAATAACGACTCAACGCCACCAGATGTCGCAAGCCCAATTCTTCCAGCGAGTTATCACTAGGAGGTGAGGGTGGTTGCTGTGGCTCGATATTATCCATGGTTACAACTTTTGAACTTCGTTGTTCGTTCTACTCAACTGTTGATAAGCCCCAGAAGAATGGCGCTCATTTTTAAAAGTATAAAAATCACTCGTTCTCATTAGATGGAACAGGGCATTCCGATCATCATGACGCAGTCCTCTTAGAACCTAGGTCAGTTCCATCCCCATTGAGTCTGCTTAAGTATCTCAGCTAAAGGGTTACCCTGCCAAGCACAATTCAAAAGGTTCTCAATTATATCGCTATCTTTACAAAATGGACCAGAAATTGATCAACCACAGTTCACAGAAACAACCAAACCGGCTTGAAAATACTCTTGATATGCCAACTCCCTACACTATTCAGGTGATCGATCGAGTACTCAAATCCAATTTGCAGACAACTCCCGAAATCGCCAAACTTGACATTTTAGAAATCGGGCTAGCAGGCCTCAGCCGAAGTCGATCTCTTGCCCAAGTTCGAAAGTCGCTAATCGGAGTTGACGATTCAGATCTCAAAATTCAAATCGCAACACAAGATCAACTCCACGACTCTCTAGTATGCGAGGATGTACTTTCGTTTCTTCAAACCACTCATAAAAAATTCGATTTAGTCTTTGCATGGGATTCACTGCTGCAATTCGATGACTTGAAACCCGTGATCGCAGGAATTGCAAATGTGTTGAAAGAGGGCGGACGTGCCGTTTTTGGCCTCGCTTGCCCTCCAGACAAAACAGCAACTCACGAACCAGCGAATAATACTCGGGAACACTACCATGCAGTCCCCGATGTTCAGGCCTGGCTAGAAGCTGAATCACTTTCAGCCAAGATCTTTCAACGGGTCACGCCGCGTTTGGAAAACCATCAACCTGTTTATTATTTCATTACTCACGCCTTTAAAGAGTCGATGCAGGACCAAGGTTCGCAGCCTCAGTTTCACGATGATGTTGCCATTGACCATCTAAACCTCTTTCAACAAATCACCCAAAATCAACCCGACTCATACCAAGCTTTCTTTCAACTTGGAAATGCCCAAATATCGCTTGGCAAATTAGAAGACGCAATCAAATCTTTTCAAAACTTTTTAGAGAAAGAGCAAAATGCTGATGCATTTTGCAATCTTGGTTCAGCTCAAGCCCAACTTGGTGACCTACAGGCTGCATTTCTATCTTTCCAACGTGCTCTTGAGTTAGAACCGACCTTTCTACCCGCTCTCAACAATGCTGGGCGGGCGGCTCATGCCCTTGGAGACTTAGAGGCCGCTCAAAACTATTTGAAAAAAGCACTGAACTATGACCCGTCAAATCCGGTATCCCACGCATTCATGGGCAATATTTACCTCAAGGAAGCGGACCCCAACCAGGCCAAGTTTCATTTTGAAAAATCAATCGAAATCAACCCATCTCAGCCAGCCATTCAAATTCATCTCGGCGATTTGTGTCACCAATCCAATCAACTTGACAAAGCAATGCAGTGCTTTGTGATTGCCCTACAAAGTCAGCCTGAGAACCCAGAAATCCTGAAACGACTAGGGGCTGTAAATCTCGCTCAAGGTCAAGTAAGCGAAGCGGGTTTCTGCTCTCTAAGAGCAATGCAGATACAGCCCAAAAACTCAGTTTTGCAATCGCAATTCATCAACGCAATGCTCTTCGAATCCTCTGTTCCGGCAATCAAAATACACGAGGAAACGAGAGACTGGATTCAAAAATTCAATTCTCAACAGAAAAAGAATTCAAATCAATTTCCGAATCGCATTCGAGATAATCAAAAACAATTAAAAATCGGCATTCTTTCCACCGCAATACAATCTCGTCTTATCAACAGTTGCGTGGCCCCCGTTCTCAATACGCTCAACGAAGAAGAATTTAAATCCATTCTTTACACAGACGACAAAACCAATGCAACGGCGGATACAGTCGATCAACAGCGACTAACAATCAAGCCAACCTCTCACCTATCGGATGTCGAGCTTCAAGAGCTAATTGCAGTCGATGAAGTAGACATTCTGATCGATATGACTGGCCACTCCGCTGGCGGCCGGCTTCCCTGTGTCGCTTCGAATTCTGCTCCCGTTCAAATCAACTGGCTTGGCTTCCCATCTACCACAGGCTTACCAAAGCCCAGCATTATATTTGGGGACGAAATTACAATTCCTTCGCAGTCCAAGAAGTTGTACTCAGAACAAATCGTTCGAGTTTCTGACTGCTACCTCTGCTTTACCCCGATGCTACTATCCACCTCCAAAGCAGGTACCGCGACTAATCAAGCCACCGGATGCGTTTTCGGCTGTTTTGCTGACGCAAAACATCTTTCGATCGATGTCATAAAAGCCTGGTCCCAAATATTGGCGGGATCTAATGACTTTCAGTTAGTCCTTAAAAATCAGGTCTTCGAAAATGAATCCGTTAAGTTACGTATTAAGAATTTGTTTGGAGAACAAAACATAAGCCCCAGCCAAATTTCAATTGAATCAAAACACGGGAATGACTTCTGCCGAAAAGATTACCAAACGATCGACATCGCACTAGATCCATTCCCATATTCTGACCCGCTCAATGCCCTCTATTTCCTCGCCAATGGCACTCCTACGATCACACTCTCAGGCCAACGATTTTCTTCCAACACAACCAGCAGCATTCTCAATAATTCAGGGCTTCAAGAATACGTAGCATCAGATTTGGAGGAATATGTTGAGATCGCGAAAAGCTCCGCGGCAAAGTGGACAAGCAGAGAATTTACTAAGTCCCGAATCTCTGAACAGTTCATAGAATCCACTGTCTGTGATATAGCAAATTTTACGAAGAACTTTGAAACCAAATGTCGCGATGCTTGGAGAAAATGGTGCGAACTGTAACAGGACAAGCCGATTCTGTTTCACGGCTAAATGTGAACCGTTAGCCTTCTTGACCGAGCCTAATCTAAGGAGGCTTGGATCTTATTTTTCAACTGCTTTAAGTTTGAATTTAGCTCCACAATCTGCTCTTCAATCCTGTTGATCTCAGGAATCAAACCGCAATCCTCGTTCTTACCTTCTTCGCTATTAAGCTGTCTTTTCAGCGTCTCTTCCTGCGCCTCAGTCATACTATTGATGATCACTCCGATGAACAGATTCAAAACAATCATTGTCCCCAACAACACAAAGCTAACAAAATAGAATGCGGCGACAAACGGCTGCGCGGTGGATTTGAGCGCAATGGCCGTAGTGTTATCGTACGCATAAACATCCGAACCCAACATTTGGATGTACATCACGTCAGTCCAATCCTCGAGCGTCACCACACGAAAGAGAGACAATAAAGACATTGGCAGATTCCGGAAATGAACTGGATCATTCTCAGAGAACAAGAACACGCCCACGACGCCGTAAATATAAAACATTAGCGCCAACAAAATTCCGACATAGCACATCGACGGAATACTCTTTAGTAAGCAACTAACAATAAGCTGTAACTTTGGAAGCGAAGTCAGTAATCTCAATGCTCGAACGACTCGAGCCAAGCGGAACACGGCAACATAGCTTGCATGAATCGGCAGGAAAAAAATCGCTACGATTGCAAAATCAAGGACGTTCCATGGATCCAAGAAATATCGATACCAACGAGACCCGTGTTGGGCCATTTTAAGCGCCGCCTCGAAAACGAACACCCACAAAATGACTGTATTGAGAACCGAAAGCGATGTGCCAAACTTCGCTACTATTTCAGGAGAAGTCTCCAAGCCAACAACAACGGCAGCCAACAATATCAACCCTAAAATACCATATTGAAAGCTCTTGGAATCAACAACATGTCGAATTTTTTCAACCATTAAAATGGCTTCCCTCGTAATGAAATGCTTTATTTTTTTATATAACGATTTGTGAATGACAGCTAAAAACGAAACGCGTTTAGTTCATAATAAAGATAAAATATCAGCGACTCAATAAGTTTACCAAGTAACTAAGTTTTCGTATCCTTACTAGTAAATTAAGAAAAACATGAGTCTCGCTTCCTTTTTATTTTTTAACTATTATGCGTTTCCAACTTTTCACCAAAGAAGAACAGAATAAGCTTCAGTTTTTTCGCTTCAGATAATCGCACATCTTACAATGGGCTCACAGCCCAGTTTTCCATCAGATATTGAACTTGGATTAAGAGTATAAAACATGAAATACGAAGTCAGCTTTGGCCAACCTATTGATTCTTCTAAAACAATCCAACACGGCCCAGACAACGCACTCCGCGTTGCCATTCTCGGTGATTTTTCTGGACGCGCAAACACTGGCAACTTGAGCATTGGCGATGACTTAGCAACAAGAAAACCACACCGAGTTGACGTCGACAACCTTGATGAGGTCCTTTCGCGATTTAACATCAAGCTCTCTTTACCCATTGCAAACGATGGCGGAATCGTAAACATCGAGTTGAACTCAATAGATGATTTCCATCCAGATGAACTCTACGATCGCCTGCAAGTATTCGAAAAGCTGGCCAGCTTAAGATCTCGCCTACAGAATTCAGCCAGTTTCGACAGTGCGGCAAAACTTGTCAAAACCTTGCTTGGCCAATCTGCAGTCGACAAGCATAGTGCTCGAAAGAAAAAATCCGCAAGCGTAAAAATCCCCAATCGAAAATTCCAAGATTTCGAGTCAATTATTGCTGACTCCCGGCCACCTGCCGACGAAGCCCCGATCGTCGATCTGCTTAAACAAGTTGTAGGATCTTTTGTTGTCGATGCCCCAGATCCCCAACAAGAACAATTGGTTGCAACAGTCGACGAAGCGATTTCCGACACGATGCGAAGAATTCTCCATCACCCAGACTTCCAAGCGATGGAGGCACTCTGGCGCTCTGTCGAATTGATGGTGCGACGGATAGAAACAAATAACAAATTGCAAATTGTGTTATACGATGTGACAGCAGAAGAATTGGCTGCCGACCTAAGCTCTTCAGACAATCTTGAGGAAACAGGTTTGTTTCGCATGTTAGTTGAGCAGCCGTCACTCGATGCGCAGCAAGGGCCACTATCATTGCTCCTTGGAAATTATGTGTTTGAGGAAACCCCCCCTCACGCGGACTTACTTGGTCGAATTTCTCAAATTGCTGCTGCGGCACACGCACCTTTCATTGCTTCAATCGACAACGACTGTTTAAATAAAAAGTCGATAGAGAATGTCCACCCATTAGTTAAAGAATCGTGGGATACCCTAAGAGCTCATGCTAACTCAGCCTACCTCATGCTAACGACTCCGAGTTTCATGCTGAGATGGCCCTACGGCAAAAAATCAGACCCTATTGACCCGTTTGAATTCGAAGAGTTCACCACTCGCGGTGGCGTATCCACTATGCTTTGGGCAAACGGATGCTTTTTAGTTGGTTTACTACTCTGCAAAACCTGTCAAGAGCAAGGGCTATCCTCCATGAAGCTTGGCAGCTTCATGACGATGGACGACCTTCCGTTCTACTACTACGTAGATGAACATGGCGATCAAGTTCCATTCCCATGCACCAACCGATTGCTTTCTGAAAGTCTCGTTGCCCATGTAGTCTCGCAAAAATTTGCGCCTGTCATTGGTATTAAAGGGAAACCAGAAGTACGACTAGGGAGCTTCAAATCTCTGTCTGGGGAACTTTTGACAGGAGCGTGGGGGAACCGCCCTGGTTCACCGGCCACTGAGTCTCCAGCACCGGTCGCCCACGGAGACACGGACGACTCCGCGCCGCCTGAAGACTCCGACAGCGATTCAGATCTAAGCGCGGTAATGGCTGAAATGGGTGATGACTCAGACTCCGATAGTGATTCAGATCTAAGTGCATTGATGGCTGAAATGAGCGATGACTCAGATTCATCCGATGACGATGATGATGACGACCTCGCCGCTCTTTTAAATTCTATGAATTCGGATGACGACGATGACGACGATGAAATGGACCCAGACCTCGCGGCACTCCTCAACGACATGTAATTGAGTAAACAAATTGCTTCTTCAACAAATCCAGAGGAACAACACTTGACTCGTTTTTTGCATGCAAAACTTAGTTTACTAATTACCGTCTAAAACGACGGCCATCACCCACACCAAGCGGCAGCAAAACGAACTAGGTGCAGTATTCCTTCCCGTGAACGCCTTTATCTGAATCCTAGAATTTTCTTACAATCTCGCATCTAAGTTGGGTCCGAAGCCCAAGCCATTCGGGACTGATTTACTTGCAAAACCTGAAATTCAATTATAAACGAGCATCTGTGAAAAAAATCATGAAATATACAAAAGCGAAGATTGAGTTCCTGCATCTACTTATGTTTTGCACGTCATTGTTCCTTTGCGTACCAACGTCAAATGCGCAAACCGTTCGCTATTGGATCGAGCCCGATGGAAAAGTGCTCAATAAAAGTTCATCACAAACGCATAGGGAAATTGACGAAGCACTCAAAGAGATTTCGAATATCTGCAAAATAAAATTTAAAAAAACAGCTTCGGTGAATGCTGCACGTGTTCGTTATTATTTTGCACCGGAGAATCAAATTGAGAACGGATCTCTGGGACTCGCCAATGGTTCTACGAAGAATATCACCATAAACACGTCCAGTCAGATAGGAGCAAAAGAAGAGCGTGGGGATCGATATGTAAAGTTGGTTGCGCAACACTCGATGCTCTATCTTCTTCGATGGAAGAACGAAAGCAACTTGAAGGTCCGGTTCAGACAACAAAAAAATTTTAATGAACTGCCAGACGATTTCAACCGAATGGATGTCTACTATTTGCAGAAAAAATTTGGTAAACACAGGGATCTCGCAAACAACCAAACTGGCGAGAAAGGTTGGAAACATCGAGATGGAATACCAGATGTGACATTTATTCCTGCTGAACTCGCCGCGGTGGGGCGACAGCATCAACAGGATGTCATAGACGGAGCAATCCTTCATCAAGAACGCAAACGCCTACTCGCAGAACGGGATGAATCCGTTGATCCTATTTATAGATCTGCGAAGCAAAAGGAAGTTTTAGCCAACCTTGATTTAATACTTGCACACAACGTCCAACAGATCGCAAGCGGGCTAGAGTGGCACTTAATTAACTTCTCTTGGATTGGAGTGTACGGATACCACTTTGACCACTACGGACCTCAAAAAGAAGAATAAGTGATAGTCTCACAAAATCACGGATTCATTTTAGGATTAGCGAGGGACATCTATCGATCAAGGGAATCAGGTTAGTCTTTAGATTTATTAAACAGTAACACACTTTTCTTGGTTGAGCCAAAAACGAGGAACTCATACCTTAATTCAACCTTTTGATTTTTAGTTATGGATTTCGAGGCGAAGTGCAGTAACCGCTTGAACCCCAGCACCGCATGGATTTTTTTAAAATCTTCAACTTATTAATTAAGATAAAACTACGAAGCAGTTTTAGCGACTCGCAGTATTTTTGTCATAAGTTGAATCGAAGTCAGATAGACGATTCGCATGGTTGTTTTAGTCAGTTCTGACGTTATTGCGATGATCTACGATTGTTTTTCCGGGGTGCTCAAATTTCCAGAACGTCTTAAAGACGCCTTCTACCTAAAGGCCAGTCTTTGAGCAAAACTTCTGCCAACAACTCAAGCCAGTGCTGAGTGGCAAGTACGGCAAAAACTCTAATTCCATCTGCCTTGCCCTGTTTTTTTGTTCAAACAAGCCATCTGCCACTATCTCGACACTCTTATTTAACTTCCATCGGTCATAAAACCGAAGAAAATATAAAAGTCTACCCAGTCGGCAAAGTCTACGGTATGGGATTTCAGCGCTTTAAACCGAGTATACGTCAATTGTGAGTATTCACGCCCGACAATCAATGCTGTCCTGCGTCGCCAAATCCGTTGTGCGCGCTATCGGTTTGCTAGCATTTGGCTTGACCTTTATTCCCACGTGTGATGAAGGATGGTCTCAAGAAACTAGTAACGCCACCGGCGGGCCCAATGAGGTATTCGTTGGAAGAATCGAACACAATCTAGGGAAGGCTCCCAATGAGGCAATCTTAATTGGATTACCTAAAGCAATTTCCACCGACACGGGAGAATTGCTCGTTTACCCCAATGCCATGTCAACTTCCGCAGTGCCTGACCAAGAGCGGAATGGCTTCCAATTTGGCAAAACCCGGCAATCTACAATCTTCTCGGACTCCGGCGATGCGCCGATGGCCCTCACTCCACAAGAGTACACCGACCGCTCAAGCGAACTGCACAACGCGCAATCCATCCTTGACTACCCTTTAGGGACGCCGGGGTACATCAGCGAACCCTCGCCTTACAAGCCCATTTTCCAACATCTTGACTTGGGAGATCAGCCAGTAAGAAATCGCTTTGGCCGCCTCTGCGATCGCTTATTTGGCTGTGATTACACTCCCTCAGGAATCGGTAGTGAGCGACTTGGGTACAGTATGTTTCTCCTTGACAACCCACCTCTTAATAACACAAGGCTTCGTTTTAATGCCTTCTTCAACCAAGATCGGTTGTTTGATGGAAAACCACCTTTTGTTGACGAAGAAAAACCTTCTAAATTTAAACTTTTCGATTCCCAAGAACTTCGACTTCAGTTCGAGGTGGGAAGCCCAAAATTCTCTGTTACCACCGAATTGCCATATGTCGCCATCAACCCCGACTCTGACGACAATCACTCAGGCTACGGAGATATGTCGATCACAACCAAAACAGTACTTAAGGATGGCAACAACGTCCAAGTCACGCAAATCTTTCGAAGTTTTATCCCCTCCGGGAACTTTGATAAAAAGATTGGCGTTGGGCATGCTTCCTTTGAAACGGGGGCCATGTTTCGAAGAAAATTTCGCCCCCAAACTGAGTTTGCAGGAGAAGTTCTCTACCACTGGCCAGCTGGAGACGGAGAGCAAATCATGAAATGGGGTCTCGGAATGACCCACGTAGCTTACGACTCCGATGACTTTGCCATTCTGCCTTCACTCGAATTTACTGGATGGAGTATTGTGGACCAAGTGTCCGATGGAAAGGGCTTTCATTTTTTCTCTCTCACACCTGCCTTAAGATTCGCCTTTGATCGGCCGGGAGATTTAGGACTTTTTGACGCAGGCTTCGCCGCTTCAATTCCACTCTCTCAAGACCGCTGGTACAGCACTGCCCTGATGCTTGAGCTTCGCTGGACATTCTAAAGCAAGAATCTTGCGTCAACTCTAATTCACTCGCATCTCAACGCCTTGAAAACAGATTTAAGGCAATTGACGATGACTATTTTGTCTCGAGAAACGTGAGGAAGCCTTCCCAAGTGTCCGTTCATTCAATTGAGGCAAGATAAGTTGCAAAACTACTTGAAGTCGCGGCCTCTATTTTTCAGCTTCCAGTCAATAATTTGTTTGGCATAATTTAAAAATTACATGAAAAATATTTCTTTTAAACCAATTTAGCGTAACAATAGGCGAACGTAATTTTTTACTCATTACATTATTGAAGACATATCCATGTTCGATCTTTTTGAAAAATCTGCCCATCGTGAGGAATGGAAAAAAGCCAAGGCAAACTTTCAAAAGAAAGCGTCGGGTAATTTCTCCAAGAAAGGGCTTTCAGGTTTTGGGAAAGGCGCTGACTTCGGGCCCGCCTTAAAGAAGTTTGATCTTGCCAAATCATTCGATGACAAGAAAGCAAAGATACCCGCTGTGCTTAAAGCAGTTGATAAGTATCGAAAAATGATCAAGGCTTTAGAAAAAGACCCGCAGATAAACAAAGCTGGGACGGATTGTCTTACAGGCCTAAAAAAGAGCCTTGAGTCGATCTGGAAAGATATCGAACGCTCCGTTCAACCACCTAAACCGAGCGGTCGAGCTGCAAAGGTGAAACTAGTTTCGTCTCGAAATGCTGCCGGTGGCCTTCGCCCACAATGGCTTGATGTTGGTTCGATCGACATCAATGCCTACCTCGTGGTTGACGAACTGGTCAACCAACTGGAAGGACAAGGCGAACTCGGTTATTCCTGGATTAATTTACAATCTGAATGCAATGCTCTGGTTGAAAAAAGCACCAAAGCCTTTGCCGAAACCATACAAAAAATTGATGCATCTTTGGCAAGTCTAACCGCCGACCAACGAGCCAAAAAAATCAAACAGGCAAATGAGGTTTTGAATTACTATGCCAAGCTCGTAGAGAAAGATGTTAACAAAATCGTTGATAAATATTGGGCCGGAATTATTAGCCGCCAAAAATATCTCAAAGCATTTAAAAAAGAATGTAAAGTCGACATCGCCTGCAGTACGATCACCATCGCGACCAGCGTCACTGCGATCGCGACCAGTTTTGGTACAGCTGCGCTCTCCGGTCTTGCCATTGCAAAAGCAGTCGCTGACATCGCCGTTGTTGCTCAAAAATTAACGCGGACAGCAGAAGGCATGGAGAGCCGCCTCTACTCTAATATGGATAAGATCGTAGATCTTTGTGTTCAACGAAAGCAAGCCAAAGCGGATGGTCGTGGACAGAAAATGTCAAAAGCAGGCCAAGCAGCGAAAGAGGCCTCGACAACTCTATTTGGCCAAGTCACATCGCTGCTCATGACGACGGTTTCTCGAACCAACAAAGAAGCGAAAGAATACTACGGAAAACTCAGCGAGCTAGAGAAACAAGCTGGGAAGATGTATAAGAAAATCGATGAGGCGGCAAGTAAATTTTCGTCCACACCGAAGATGCCCCCGGGCTACAATCAAACAGAGTTTCAGAACGCTTTCAAGCAATTTAAAATCATGAAAAAAGATTTTGAACAATTTAATCGAAACCTTCAGAAAAAGATCGAGTACGGCCGTTGGGCGATCGACGTATGCGGCCAAGTGCAAGACGAGGATTACGTCCCGGCAGCAACCAAGCCAGGAACTAGCTGCCTAGCAATGTTAATTGGGATATATGCTTGCTGTGGAGTTGTTATCAATGTAACAACTGGAATTAACATTTCCCCGATTTAATGCGACGCAGCTAGAACAAAATAATAGCTACTTTGTATTTAAATTCTAAAAGAAACCATTTACCGTTTTTAGTCCGATTCGAATTAGCAATCTTTAACTTAAGGATACTTATAATGTCGTTTCCAGCCGCTCGCGTTTCTGACATGGTTGTCTGCCCGGCAACGACTGGCCCCGTGCCTCACGTCGGAGGCCCAATTGCACTGGGATGCTTTACGGTATTAATTGGTATGATGCCGGCGGCGAGACTGGGTGACATGAATGTCTGCGTTGGTCCTCCCGGGACTGTCTCCAAAGGGTCCCCCAAAGTACTCATTGGCGGTAAGCCAGCAGCTCGATTGACGGACTCTGCGGGACACGGCGGTATTATCTCTGGCCCAGGATGCCCGACGGTCCTAATCGGTTAACGAGTCGAAGGTTTAAAATCGAAAAAAACCTTATTTAGCTTATAAATTTCACCTAGTGCGTGCGGTTTTGTTTTAGTTCTAAATATACTTTAAAACAAAAAATACTGTTACACTCTATTGGCTTCATAAAAAATTTCTGGCTGAAAGCTAGTGACAATCTATTCGGAAAAATAAGTCACAAACATTTTAATTTTATTAACACTGGTTTGGAGAGAAGAATATGGGTGCAGAAACAACAGAACTCGTTGCTGATGTGGAAAAAAAAGTAAAAGCCGCCCAGAAGCCGATTACGGCAATGGGCAAAGCTTGGCAAAAGTTGAAGAGTCCGAGTACGCAAGAAATATTTGATTTTAAAAACGATCATATCAACGTTCCGATCAGACCGATGAACGCTGCTAAAAAATCAATCGATGCACTTCACAAAAAGATCAAAAAGAAAGACCTTTTGAACATGTTCAAAAAACAAAAAAGCTTGGCGACAACAAAGAAGAAATATGAAAATTCTGTAAAAGAGTACAACGGTATGGTAAAGATATACAACGTGATATCGAAAGCGACCAACCACGATCACACATTCGATCCCGTATAACCAACCCGCCCGCAATAATTTGAGCAAAGTTAGAAAAAGTTGACCAACTGCATGGGATTTAAAATAGCGGGTCGGCCATTTCAGAATTCATCTCATTCCAACGAGCAATAAGTTCTGAAAGAATTTCAGGCTGAGCATCTGCGAGATTTGTCTGCTCTGAAATATCTTTGGATAAATCATAAAGTTCCCATTTTGCGCGTCCGGCCTGCAAGCGTTTTCCCATTCTGACAATCTTCCAATCACCATGTCGCATCGCAGCCTTTCCACCTTGACGCCAAAACAGAGTTTCATGAGGACGACCGCGATTCTTGCCAGTCAAAAACGGCAGTAAATCGACACCTTCCACCTGCTCAGGAACCGTAACGCCTGCGCTGTTGGCGACCGCAGTCGCATAAATATCGAATGAGGAAACCGGTTGATGATAAACCTTTCCCGCTGGAATTTTACCTTTCCACTGCACCATGTAGGGCACGCGAATCGCCCCTTCATACATTTGCCCCTTCTCACCACGCAGCGGAAGATTGCTTGAAGTCAGCTCACGGGTCGGTCCGCCGTTATCGCTCAGGAAAAAGACAAGCGTATTTTCCTCGAGGCCAGACTTCCGCAGTTGACTCATAACCGCCCCAACGCTGTCGTCCATGTTGGCTAACATCGCCGCGAATATTCGACGATGCACATCTTCGATGTGAGCGAATTTCTTCATGTATTTGTCTGCCCCTTGAAGAGGGCTGTGAACCGCGTTGTAAGCCAAATAAAGAAAAAATGGCTTATCATCATGACGATCAATAAAGTCGACCGCTTCTCGAGTAAACGCATCGGTAAGGTATTCAGTTTCAACCACCGGTTGGCCGCCGCGAACGATCGGATTATTTGCATCGTAGTCCGGTTCATTACTTTTCATGTGAGTGGAATAGATCAATCCCTTTTCACCAACCCAACGGCCTTTACTCCCGTTGGGAAGACTCTTTCGCCGTAGCATGGTGGTCGTGCCTTTCCATGGCGGCGGTACAAAATAATGCCCCTCATGAGTGAACCCAAAAAATTCATCAAAACCATGCCGAAAAGGATGGTAGGCAGCACCTCCACCCTGATGCCACTTGCCGATTAACCCCGTCGTGTAACCAGCATCTTGAAGCGTCTCCGCAATCGTCACCTCTTTAATAGGTAATCCAATCTCAGGATCTTCATTGCGAGCACCGATTGGATTGAATTCGTACCCAAATCGTGTTGGTGTCCGGCCGGTCAACAACCCCGCCCGCGATGGGCTGCAATTGGGACCGGCCACATAACCCGCCGTGAACCGAACGCCGTTCTCAGCTATCGCATCGATAAAAGGCGTAGGAATTTCCAGATTGCCTTGACAGCCAAGTTCGCCATACCCGAGATCATCAGCAAAAAAAACAATGATGTTTGGGCGCCCATCGTCCGCGAAAAGACTGGCACTCAGGAGCATCGATGGCAAAACGAATAGAGCTCTCAAAAGGTCACAAAATTTCATCAATCCGTTCTCCCAACAATAACTCTAACCATCGCTCAGATTTACAGAACATTTAAATACAATTCAGCATGCTTCAAACTATAGCGAGAATACTCTCTATCTTCATGCCTGATCAAAAGAAAAACTAATCTTTGATCAGCTTTCGTTGACCACGTGCTACTCGAGACCAAGGCGGTCTTTGATCGATGTCACCATCCACTCTAATTCGGATTTCTCCAGATTATCGAACCATTCAACTTCTTCTTCGATATCCATTCGCGAACGCAACGCTAAGTGACAACTGTTAATGCAGATCCGCAGTGAATCAGAATCCCTATCAGTCGAAGCTATAAGCACAACTCAGAATTAATACAATTCTCGCGTTGATACAGCATGAATTACTAAGTGACCTTAAACGAATGGTTTCCCTAGCAGTTGACAGCCGTTCAAAGTAAGGCCAAACTCATTTATGTTATTGGATCAGACTCCATTCCGTAGGACTCAGCCAGCGTCTGCTCGCACCCGCCAAAGGTAAAAAACGCTCCTATCCTAAATTTGTTAAGTACGGAGACGATCGATAACGGCCAGCAAAACTTGATCGCAACTGAATGTTAGGGTAATTTATGACGTCTCGAGTATGAGTAAATTTGATCTCCAGCGTACTATGCTTGCTAAGCAGATTTTGTTCCAGGGTAACGGAAATTTCGAGAAATAATCTGAGTAAGCAAAATCTAGCAAGCAGGTATATATTTAAAAGTTTACAAACACTGGCTGTTGCCCGACTGAAATTGAAGTCGCTTATTTTAATTCCTATTAGTCATTCTCAAAATTAAAGGTAACCAATGCCACAACTCCCCAATTCATTTGATGATTTTAAGAAAAATGCCAAACTGAACGCTGCTTTGATGTTGCACATGAAGAAAGGCTACACGCTTGAAAATTTCAAGTTCTACTTTGATAAAGGAAACGCTGCAGGAATTTACCCTAAATACCTCGCACCCAACGCCAAAGAAGAAGTCAATATTCCCGGTGATCTCAGCAAGGCCGCGAGAAAACTGGGCGAAGCTGGTGACTTCGACAATCCAATTTGGCCCAAAATCATTGCCCGGGCTAAAAAAGAAATAAATTCAATGTGTGTAAAGGATGTGTTTCCCCGATTTTATAAATCGGATGAATACAAAAATTATTGTAAAAAAGAAAAAATGGGAGACCCAAAGAAGGCTGCAAAACTCCTAGGAATTTCGAACTTAAAATTACTGACTTCGGCGATGGAAGAGGCAGCTGTTGGAAATAGAAAAGAAGCAGAAAAACTCCTGACAAAACTTCTTAAAGAAGAAAAGATGAAAGAGAAGGCTGAAATACTCTTAAAGCAGCTAGAGAAAGCAGGTCTTTGTTAATCTTCAAACATCCTTCTGAAAAAAGCAACAACGGCATCGTGCTAAAGATGCCGTTGTTTTTTTACTCGCAAGCCTTTCGTCAATTTACATTTCACAGCTCGCTCGCATCGAAATCTCGTTTCGCGTAATTTTAAAGAAAACTTGGCTTATCCTCAGTATTTAGAGAAGCAAGTTGCTTTGGAGTTTTTAATCACCTTCGTCTTATTTAAAGAAATCGCTTTAAAAGGGCCTAGTTAACCTCCAATTTTCTTTCTTTTATCGCACCGCGCACTCTGATTGGAATCTCTTGCTCTCCTTTTGAAACAGGGGACCAAACACCATTTTCGAATCCTTCCCAAATATTCACAACTTTCAACTGATATTAGCTGCTATCCCAAATTACTCGATCTGTTTTGCGATCCCGTAAGACTACTAAAACGAATTCTCGCAAGCTCTACAAAGACTTTTTCGATATGCCCTAATGTTGAATGCGGCGTCTAGGCTGTTGGATGTGATAATAACACACACTAAATGTGCGCTGAAACTCGATTGCTTAATAAAACGAAATGTGAGCCTATATCAAACAACATCACCAAGGTAGGTGGTAGGTCAATCAACACGCGTTAAGGGAATGTGAATCGGTATGATCGTCATTCCAGGTACACGGTCGCCGCCGCATCAAACCGAAAACAGAAAAGCCCTCCGAACCAAAGCCAAGCAGCATGACACGCATATCAATCCTGATGGCTTTAACGATCCGATTACAGTCAATGCTCGAATCTGGCCAAGTCCGCGAAAATACTGGCGGCCAGAAGCACCGATGGCAAAACTAAGAGAGCTCTCAAAAGGTCACAAAACTTCATCAACCCGTTTTCCCTATAATAACTCTAAACAGCGCTCAGATTTACAGAACATTTAAAAACAATCCAGCATGCTTCAAACTATAGCGAGAATACTCTCTATCTTCATGCCTAATCAAAAGAAAAACTGATTTCTTATCAGCTTTCGTTAAACACCTGCTACTCGAGACCAAGACGGTTCGTGATCGTGGTTACCATCCACTCGAGCTCGGATTTTTCGAGATTATCAAACCACTGAGATTCGTCTTCAGAATCCACAGGTGAACGCACTTCTAAATGATAGCTATAACTTACTCCGGAACGATCCTGCCCAACAGCTTCGTGTCTCTCAATTTTCAGGTTTACACTCTCAATCGAATCTGCTTGCCAGGATCGTTGCGTAGTACTGAATAGGCCCGTCTCTTCTAAATGCAATTGGCTTTGACTTACTCTTACAGTTCCCCTGCGAACTCCTTCGCTTAAATTATAGAGAACAACGCAAATGTTAAGTAACGTAAACACAACGACAATCACCCAGCCCGCCGCAGGGTCCCCTTCAACTTTTCCGGTAATCAAAGCCGGAACGAGGATCCCGAGAATCAACACCTCTGCCAACATAAACCCAGCAATCACCAACTTGGCTGCTTTACTCGTTTTCTTTAAGAAGCCCTGCTTAGGAATTCGAATGATCAATTCATGTCTAGAATCTTCAACAACCAGATTACTCCCAATCGGTTTTTCGGTGCGCGAAAAAACTTCCGTTGGTCCAACAGCCTGAACTTCGGAACCAAGGCTGCTGGCTCCCACCCGTTCTGACACAGGTTTCAACCCCGTAATTTCCTCAATTTTCAACGGCAACTCATCGGCGAGTTGGTTAACAATCTGATCGGGATAGGCCCGCAACAAATGCAATGCCCGCCCATCCTTCTTTACCGCGACCAGACTCGAACGCTCTGCTAGATGCTTATTTGCCTCAAGCATTTGGGAAAACTCAATTCGAAATCCCCCAAGCTCGTTCAGCCTACACTTGCATGTTTTCCAAAACGGTCCCGCTTTCGTGACCAGCGAGAGGCGCTCGTGATCAATCCGTATCTCTGTCTTTCCAAACGCAATCAGGCTGGCCCAACGCAAAATAAAAATTGCGACTGGCAACGGAAAAAAACACATGAACCCGAGAAAGATCAGAGGAGCCATGGCGAAACCGGGATCCTCAATCATCTCTTTGGGCCCGAGAAGATACAACATTAGAAAAATCAATGTAGGCATGCCCACAAGACAGACGCTGAATGCCGCCGCTAACGCCGCAGGAATTTTTGCAAATGGGCTAAGCAACTGTGGAATCTCACAGGTAGCACTACCGCCATCCTGATTCCAAAGCGCACCATCAGCCTTGGGGTTTTGCGACAATGCTAATTCCTATTTCTTTTGTTGCTTTTTCTTACGTCCTGCGAACGTCCAATCAGCTGAAGGAGTATGCGCATCTTGCATATACGTTTCCATTTGTTTGACGATATCAGGATGGTCTGCTGCGACATTTTTCGTCTCACCAATATCGCTGGTTAAATCGTAAAGCTCAGGAATGGAGTTTGGGTTTTTACCGACGTTATTTCGAACACTCTTCCATTTCCCCATCCGCACAGCCTGTTTTCCACCTCGTTCGTAAAATGCCCAATAAAGATACTCGTGGCGTGGCTGTTCTGCCGTTTTTCCGAGTAACGCAGGGAGATAGCTGATGCCGTCGATTCGATCTGGAGATTCCAACTGAGCAATCTCCAGGCACGTCGGCAAGACATCCCACATCGCGACAGGAATATCTGTTTCCGTTCCCGCTTTGATTTTACCAGGCCATCGCGCAACAAACGGAACTCGAATACCTCCTTCGTAAAGATCCCTCTTGTGACCCTTCAAAGGTCCATTGGAATTGAAAAACTTGGGATCGTGCCCACCTTCCATGTGAGGTCCGTTGTCGCTGGTAAAGGAAACAATTGTGTTGTCGTCAATTCCAAGTTCTTTCAGTAACGCCATCAACTCGCCAACATGACGATCCATCCGGGTCATCATTCCAGCAAATGCCGCGATCGGATTCTTTACGTCCGGGCCTTTGTACTTACCGATTTTATTGTCGAACTGAGGCCACTTCTCTCGCCAAGGTGCATGGTCATCTTCCGGCACGTGCATGGCAGCATGAGGAATCGTAAAGGGGACGTAGGCGAAGAAAGGCCTGTCTTTATTATCGCGAACAAATTTCAGTAGTTGATCCGAAATCAAGTCTGCCGAGTAAGTTTTCTCATCCAGCATGACTTTTTTGTCATTGTGCCAGAGATGCGTTGGGTAGAAAGTATGAGCCTGTCGCTGACAGTTATAGCCATAGAACGTGTCAAAATGCTCGACTGGATCACTGGCCGATCCAGGGGCACCCAGCCCCCACTTTCCAAACATCCCTGTGGTGTAACCTGCTTTTTTTAGCAGTCGCGGAAGCGTCACAATGTTGGCCGGCATCGGCGCCTGCCCCTCGGGCTTCACCTCTCGGTTACCTCGAACGAACGCGTGCCCCGTATGCATCCCCGTCATCAACACACAACGAGTCGGTGCACAGACGGTGGAACCCGCATAGTAGTTGGTGAACGTCACACCTTCTTTGGCAAGACTATCGATATTGGGAGTCTCGAATTTGGTCTGACCAAAACAGGATAGGTCACCGTAACCGAGATCATCCGCCATGATGTAAATGATATTCGGAAGATCATCGTCGGCTCTTAGTGTTGAGCCTAACAAGCCAATCGCCAACGCCAGAACAATTCTCTTAATTTCCACCAACTCTACCCCAATTTAAGAACGCCTAATAATGAGCTGTCTATCATACCGTTTGCCTTCAAGACCGGCCAACTATTTTTAAAATTAATGATCTCCCATCGTGAAGAAAACTGGCACCCCATCACAACCCTAACCTCCCCCCATTGAAGACTTAGGCCAATCAGAAAAGAAACTCTATTTTCAAGCGATTAAGTTTCAAATTGACAACGCACGAAGCAACCAAACCTTCGAGAGATGTTTTCAAGACGATTTAATTTCGTTTACGGATGATATATTGCGCGAACCCAAATTGAGATGCAAATCACCGGCTTCCATGATTGGTAATTCTATTTCTCCTGAAAATTCATCACCATCCACCTCAATATCGTACAGTCGAATCTTTCGATTCTCATCAACTAATTCCCACGATGCAGAGATCGCTTTCACCCCAAGATCAGCTGGTGCCCATGGGTGGTCCGCCACCGCATTTAGCGCATCGCCGCCTAATGACAGTACGTCGCTCACCACCTCCGAAGCCAAACGATCTCCTCCAGAAGAAATTTCAACCACAGATTTGTCAAATCGCCACGTCAGATCCTCATTGCCAACCTGACACCACTGGTGTGCCGAACTAGTTAAACGGTTTGGGTCAACGATCCGAACTGGCTTTTCAACATCGCAACCTGACATCGAGGCACAAGCCAGCAACAACCCAACGCAAAACACAGAACAAGTCATTCTTCTAATCATTAAACTACTCATCAATTGAAACCACCGTTCCTCAAGTTGTGTTTACTTAACCTTGAAATCTTACTGAACCACAGGTGATCACTTCTACCCCTTAATCGAACCGCTTTGCTTACTAGCCAACAACAACTCTTGCGGATAGCTAGACGATTCTTTACCGCTTGCATGGAACCAAGCGGCGCCTTTCCGCCTAGCCATTTAGTTACAAGCAGTCGTCGATAACCGCTTCTCTCGCGATCAATAAAAAAATGGAATCAACCTTCTCGTATTCTCTCGATATAATTTGTACTCAGCTCCAAAATGCTCAGCCAGCAGTACCTCCTCCATTTTGATCCGCACGACAAACACCGCAATCTGAGGCATGATCGCTAACAGGCCATACACACTTGCGGCATAAGTCGGCAAACCAGCAAAGCCAATGATCGCTCCCAAATAAATTGGATTTCGGGTGTATCGGTAGATCCCGTGCGTCACAAGCTGATGGTCTTTTTTGATTACCACGAATCCAGAGTAATTGTTCCAGAGCGTAGTTTGACCAACCAACATAATGGACAATCCGCAAACAAAAAGAGACAGTCCAAGCGTTCGCTGTAGCGGAAACGTAACAAAGTTATTCGGGTGCGTAACCAACTCCCATAGATCCTGCCAAATTCGAGTTAGCCCATCACCGTGCGTTCCGCAAAGAACTAATATCACGAGCATAGATGTCAGCCATGGAACAAAAAACCAGACGAGATCATTCCTGAGCGAGTGCTTGACAATTCCCAGCTTTTCGAGAAGCCTCTTCCTTGCCATTGCTCGATACCTTAAACAAAATCTTCACGACGGATGCTCGATCAAAGAAGATCGCCAAGCCGATACTCGGCTCGACGTTTTATAATCATCGTGCACAACTCAAGTTTGGTCGCATTGAATTTCCTGAGTAGATGATTGCTTTTTTCTCACTGCCAACAATTGCACGATCCCAAACAAAAAGGCAAGAACAAAAGCTCCCAACATTCCACCACCAATCGCGCCAAAAGTCATCCCAAAGTCTTGCTCCATCAACTCAGGATTGAAAATAGCAATCACCACCCTCCCCAACCCACAATTGGCTCCAATCACTCCCCCGAAAAACAAACCAATAAATGCTCCGACTATCGCAAATTTATTTGTCGAAGGCGGATTGGGAGCGCCCCAGCGGAGCAAACCAACAGCGAGTGTGCAAAGCAGCCAAACCGCCCCAAAAAAAAAGAAAGCCATCCCCTCTTTACCATTTGTGCTAAATGCAGAGAAGAGTAATGCAATTGCGCCGCATAAGGAAACTAAAAATACTGGATTCATTCGCAAGACCTCATGCCAAGTACACAAGCAGAACGCTTGGACGACTATAGCAGACGTGCGTACTGCAACAAAATTCAGTTCCGAGTGAGAGGTTTTGTGAATCTATCGAATTCTTACCAGCAGATATTCCTACACACCGAACCGTGACGTCATCGAATTCCAATGGTTGATCATCCACTTGCAAAACTAGCAACCGGAATCCCTAATTTCCAACCACATTATGTTTCATACCACAGCACATAAACCGTAAGCGTTTTATCATCATTTTTCGTGTAGGCAATATTCAAGCCACGAGTCCCCTTTGAGCTAGGCGGTGGCACACTAAGTTTAGCACCTAGGGATGTTTTAGAAGAAAGCGACCACCAGGTTTCTGGAGCCGCAGTGAAGAAGTTGGAAGGTTTCAAAATCGGCTTGAATTTGGTTGATTCAACCTGTGTATCGTCAAACAATATCGATGGATCGTCCGTCTTTGCGATGAACTTAAACCGAATCACGTCGTCCATCCCGGCATCAAGCGCATAACCAAGTGGCTCGATCACCACGTCTGGATTGATGTACATGACTTTTCGACATTTTGCAATTTGCTCTTTCGTAGGCGTCGTCGTGCTAACGTCACCACCGCCGCTGAAAGTGAAGTCACACCCAGCAAATACAAGCAAAGCAAAACCAATAGCGAATCGCATTACGATATTTTGGAGTATCTTTTTTTCGAACATCATTTCACTTTTCACCGAGAGGTCGCAAATAATTTTGTTTTTCAAACACGCCAGCGTGAGCCACTTTCGTTATACCAAGCATTGAATAACCGGTGAAACCAACGACCTCACGCACCCCAAATGAAATTGATCGATTCGCTAAGAAAACCGCAGGTTTAAAATTGACTTTGCACAGATCGAATCAATGTCACGCAAAGCATCGATCGCGACAACTTGCGTTTCCCTCTCGAGTCATTGAGCTCAAAATTAAAAATTGTGCAACCACCATCGTTCACCGCTACAATAAGATTCCGCGGATCTGTGCGAAGCCTAGTCACACGAAACGCAAATCTTGGATTCATCAAATGTAGTTTGAAATACATCGCTTAGTCAAATGACTTTAGCAAAAGTCAAAATCGAGAAACGCTTAAAATGCATCAATTATCATCCTCACCTCGCCTCTTTTCCACGATCGCAATTCTCTTGGTCAGCGGCTTGACCCAAGTTTCTTCAACTCTGGCCGCGGACCCACCAAACGTGGTTGTAATCATGGTTGACGATCTCGGATATTCCGACATTGGTTGCTACGGTGGAGAAATTGAAACTCCCAACTTAGATGCACTCGCTGCAGATGGCTTGCGATTTTCCCAATTCTATAACACTGCTAAATGTCACTCCTCTCGCGTCTCTCTATTAACTGGTCAGTATTGCATTGCTGCTGGCGATACAAAAATGGATCACGCGGTCACGACTGCCGAAGTACTTGGCGATGCGGGATATTTCACCGCCATGACAGGCAAATGGCATCTCAAACAAGAACCAACCGATTTTGGATTTGACCGGTACTTTGGCCATCTCAGCGGTGCCTGCAATTTCTTCAAAGGAGATAAGACATTCCGGCTCAATGGTGAGCCGTGGTCAGTTCCTCAACAAGATTTTTATACGACGGTCGCCGATGTCGATTATGCCTTGAAGTTCCTCACAGAGGCTCGCGCAACGAGCCAACCTTGGTACCTCTACATCGCATTCAATGCCCCTCACGCTCCGCTGCATGCACTGCCCGAAGACTATGCAAAGTACAAAGGAAAATACGATCAGGGTTGGGATGTCGCTCGAGAAACCCGCGTTAAGAAACAAAAGGCTGTTGGAATTCTCCCGAGTACACTAGCTCCGAGTCCTCGCCCCGAACATATTCCAGCGTGGAATGATCTCGAACCATGGCGACAAAAGTACGAAGCCAATCGCATGACAACATTGGCGGCAATGATTGATCGAGTCGATCAGGAAATCGGCCGCTTGGTCAATGACCTTAAAGCCAACAACGAATTCGAAAATACGATGATTCTGTTCGTGTCTGACAATGGAGCATGCCCTTATGACCGAAAGGCACCGCTGCTCGATGTCGAGCCAACCAATGGCGACATTGCTTTGGCCGATTCAACCGGCTGGTCGTGGGCTCGCAACACGCCGTTTCGTTATTACAAACAGAATCAATTCGAAGGCGGCGTCTCCACACCAGCCATTGTGCACTGGCCCGCCGGTTTGAAAACACCCGCAGGTTCAATCACTGACCAACCCGCCCACCTCATCGACGTCATGCCAACCCTCGCCGAAATTACAAAAAGCGAAATCCCCAATCAATGGCCTGATCGCACACTGCGGCCAGTGTCAGGAGTCACTCTAACGCCGGCGTTTGAGGGGAAGAAAATCAATCGCGAACAACCAATTCACTTGCTGTTTGCTGCAGACCGAGGTCTGCGGAACGGCGACTGGAAAATTGTCAGCTTTAAAAGCGAAGCTTGGGAATTATACAATGTCGCCGAAGACCGCACCGAACTGAATGACCTGGCTGCACAAGAACCCGAACGACTCGCTGCGATGGTCGAAAAGTGGACCCAGATGTCGCGAGATGTCCTCCACGCCCCCGAACGCAGTTACGCACCCACCGGAAAAGCTCAGCCCGTACACACCAACCGCGAGTGGACAAAATTTGACAAAGAAGCTCCCATGGGGAAAGCAAAAAAACGAAAGAGAGCCGGAGCAAAGCAATCCATTCGAGCTCGAAAAAATACAAAACTAAACATTACCGACGATACCCTTCAGCTCGTATTTTCGGGAGACGATCCGGGGATCGCAATGGATCTTCGCAAGAAAGCATTAACGCCCGGACCTTATCGTCTTGCCTTTGACCTAAAGGGGGGAAGCCAAGGTGGCGGTGAACTCTTCTTTACCACCGATCTAAAAACTATCCTCCCCAAAGGAAACCGAGTTCCATTCGAGGTTGTCGCCGACGGAGACTGGCAGAATGTTGATATCGAACTAAAAACTGACAAAGCGATTCAACAATTGAGACTCGATGTCAGCGAAGGTTCTGGAGAAGCATCGATTCGCCAACTCCGCCTGACCGATGATTCGGGTAAAGTTTTACTCAAGTGGCCAAACTGATTTTCCCTGCAATTGGACATTTTAAAACCGATCCCTTCCTGAGTAGTTATTGAATGCAACTCTTTTTTCAAATACTCGTGCTTACCCTGGCTAGCTTTCCATTTCTCGCCGATGAGGACCGGCCATTTGTTGTGATCCACAAGCAGGGAGATCACGGCTGCCACACTTTTCGAATTCCGGCAATCTCAGTCACCAACCAAAGTACTCTGCTTGCTGTCTACGACATGCGGTACAACAGCCGCCGTGATCTTCAAGGGCACATGGATATCGGATTGTCCCGATCAACGGACGGAGGCAAGACCTGGGAACCACCGCGACCGATTATGGATATGGGGAAATATGGAGGCCTTCCAGAAGATCAAAATGGATGCTCCGACCCAAATATCTTGGTCGATAAAACAACCGGAGAAATTTTCGTAAGCGCAGTCTGGACTCATGGAAAACCAGGCACACATCAATGGCGAGACAAAGGATCGGAACCCGGGCTTGGAATCGATCAGTCATCTCAATTCTTGGTCGTTCGATCAACAGACGATGGCCAAACGTGGTCCAAACCGGAAAACTGGACAGCAAAACTAAAGAATCCAGACTGGCATCTATTTGCACCGGCACCCGGAAATGGGATTACTGTCAATGACGGTAAACTTGTCATTCCCACGCAGGGCCGTGATGCCAATGGAGTCCCATTTTCCAATCTGATGTGGAGCGACGATCATGGAAAAAACTGGATTCTCGCTCAACACGCCCGCTCCAATACAACCGAATGTGCTGTTGTCGAGCTCGAGAATGGCACACTGATGTTAAACATGCGAGACAATCGCAATCGCAAAGATAAGTCAGACTCCAATGGGCGGGCGGTCAGCGTTACTGCGGATTTGGGTAAGGATTGGAAAGTCCACTCTTCTGACCATCAACAACTTCCCGAGCCAGTCTGCATGGCCAGCCTAATCTCACACCTTTTGCCCGACGGACGCAGGATCTTATTTTTCTCAAACCCCAATCACAAATCAAAACGCAAAAACATGACGGTTCAAATGAGTCGTGACAATGGAAAAACGTGGTCGAAAAAAATTCTTCTCGATAAGAAAGGCGGTGCCTACAGTTCTTTGGTAATGGTCAATGACCGAACGCTCGGAATCCTCTATGAATCTTCCCGGGCAGATTTGATTTTCCAGACTATTGATCTTGGCGAGTTTGGACTTTGAACTTTCACACTCCGCCGCCCCTAACAAATCAAACTACTCCAGAGAAAAACTAATCATGAAACGACCTGCACGACTCGTGAGTTGCTTTTTCTCCCTCTTGGTTTTCTTCGCTGCGCCACTTCAAGCACAGAAGGCAAAGGAGGATTCAGCGCAGACTGCGGAGCCATTCACCATCGCAGTTTTGGCTGACACCCAATACTACTGCGATTGCCGACTCAAGCTATCTGCCAAGTGGGGCAATGGAGACTTACGGCGCTACTTTTTTGAGCAAACGGAATGGGTCCGCGACAATAAGAAGCGACACAATATCAAGTTTCTCGTCCACGAAGGAGATATCGTCCAGGCGGATGACCCTGAGGAATGGGCCATCGCCAAGGAAGCCATGTCTGTATTAGACGGAACAGTTCCCTACTGCTTGTGTCTGGGAAACCACGACATGGGTTTTGAGAAGTCGGACAATAAATATGGCGGCAATATCGGCGTCAACCGGAGCACGCATTTCAACACCTACTTCCCTCGCGCAAAATTTGCAAAACGAAGAGAGTTTGGCGGCACCTTCGATCCGGATCGCCATGACAATTCTTGGTACCACTTCGAGGCCGCCGGGATGAAGTTTCTGATCGTCGCTCTTGAGTACCACCCCCGCGACGAAGTTTTGGATTGGGCAAATGGAATTGTTGCCGAGCATCCGGACCACCGGGCCATTGTCCTGACGCACGCCTATCTGAAAGGGAATAAGACAAGAACCACTAATAAGCTGAAGCTCAAAGGCAACAACGGCGAGCAGATGTGGCAAAAGTTTGTCAGGAAACACAAGAACATATTCATGGTTCTCTGCGGTCACTTCAGCGGAGAGGCCGTTCTCACTTCCGCCGGAGATCATGGAAACCCCGTCCACCAGATTTTGAGCGACTATCAGGAGATGAACAACGGCGGAGAATCATGGCTGCGTTACATGGTCTTTCAACCGGACGCGAGCAAAATCAGCATCCACACCTACAACCCCGCACTCGACAAATTCAAGAACGGCTCTTCCAGCAAGTTCGACCTGGACTATCCCATGGCAGTGCCTCTCGTTCCCGCCCCTAGACTCGCGCGACCTAGTGATGCCAATGCTTTGGATAAGAAACAATGAGAAAATCTATCAAAAGAGCTCTCACTGTAACTGAACAAAAGACAGGGATGGAAAACTATCCAGCAGGAACTCGGCCATGATTAGATCAAACTCCTCGTTTTTAATAATTATTCACGTGTTTCTAATTTTCTGCAGTACCGCGGTAACGGCAGAACAAAAAGTCAGGCCGCTCGACTGGAGCAAACTCGAAGGTGGTGTCGGAGAGGACGAGCTGGGAGCCATGTGCAAAACAGTTCTTGAACATACACAAAATGGCATGGGAAAAGCCTGGCTTGAAAAAGTAGAAAGTGCCAGGCGCGTGGGAGAATTGCTGGATTTTGGATACATTGAGCCCTCTCGCAGGAAGGGCAGACGACGCGCAATGGAGGACTGTATCCGACCCATTACTACGTCATCTCGCACTTTGATTCTGGCCATAAAAACTGATCAGTATCGGGAAGAAATTGCCGGTGCTCCCGCTGCAAAAATAAAGGAACTTCTCCCTCTGGTAATTCGGTCAGTCGCCAAAGACCACATGATCAACGGCGGAATTGGCAAAGACACCTGGGGTAACACCTGGCAGTCGGCCATGTGGGCCGGAAACCTAGGTCAAGTTGCTTGGATTATCTGGGATGAGCTGAGCCTCGAGGACCGCATTTTAGTCACAAACCTACTTGTCTATGAGTCCGACAGGTTTTTAGGAACGACTCCACCAACCTCTGATGAAAAAAGTGTTACGGACACAAAAGGCGAAGAAAATCTTTGGAATTCAACCTGTCTGCTGACAGCCTCGACGATGCTCCTCGATCACCCCCATGAACAGACATGGCTCGAACTGGCTATCACTTATTTTCTTAACGCGGTTGCTACTCCTCATGATCTTAATAGCCACCAGATGGTAGACGGAAAACCTCTATCAGAGCGACTGAATGGTTACTGTATCACCGCAGACTATGCTGTGGGTAATCACGGAGTGTATCCTCATCCCAGCTACACATCATCGAGCTACCTTAACACTAGAGGTCTATTTTTCTGTGCTCTAGCCGATGTAAAACCGCCCGAAGCATTATTCTATAACGCCGCACCGATCTATCGCATGTTCATTGACCACCAGTGGTCAGCACCTCCCCATGCTGCCCCTGGCGGTACAATTTACAAAGCGGATGGCGGCATCTACTGGCCGATCGAAAAAGAGACCGAACGTGCCGGTCGATACTACAAGTGGTTCAATCAGGATATCATGGCGGCCACCTATGGCTTTGATGAAAAGTGCTCGACCAAAGGTAGAGATTGGGCACTACAACACGGGCAATTAATTGTCGATGCATTCACAGGAAAACCTATCCCGTTAGAGTTGGAGTCATACCATAAAGGGGCCTTCTTCAAGACCGCTCTCTCCTGCTATATCATCCGCGTTTTACATGTTAACAATCAAGGACACCTGAAATCCCCAAGGCAAATTCAGTAGTTCAGTCACATGAGAAATATTAGCAAATTATCATTGAACCTTATCCTGAGTGCCGTCCTGTTTCAGATGTTCGCTTGTGAACCGTTGTTCGCTGAAGATCCGGTATCAAAACCAGGTATGACTAATCCGGTCAAAGCTTTAGCGGATCGCGTCCGCGGAAATATTAATCGTCAGCCGCTCAAATTTCCTAATCAGCACTGGGTTCGAGGTGCGTATTATGCCGGGCTGATGGCCATGTATGAAAGCACGTCGGATCGTGCCTATCTGAATGATTGCCTGAAATGGGGAAAGCAGGTTTCCTGGCAAATTAAAGAACAGGGGGGCGGGCCGTATGAAAGCGGGGCCTATCCGTTGATTTGCGGCCAGATTTGGTATGGGTGTTATCGGGCCGAGAATGATGAAACGATGATCCAGCCAACCCTTGCGTTTCTCGAAGACCCCAAGGTCGAGAATCCTTTATCCGCCCCCGGGAAATGGTATTTGGAAAACACTGGACATCGTTTTGTAGATGGCTTGTTTACCGCACCTCCGATGCTCGCGATGCTGTATCAAATGACGGGAGATGAAAAATATGTGCAGTGGATGGATGCCTGCTTCTGGGATGTGCATGGAGAAATCTTTGACCACGATGCGGGCCTGTTCTATCGGGACGCACGTTCCATTTCCCGGAAGACCAAGAACGGAAAAAAAGTGTTGTGGTCCCGAGGAAACGGCTGGGCTTTTGGCGGGCTGACCCGAATCCTGAAGGTTCTTCCTAGCGAGCATCCCAGTTACCCAAAATACAAATCGTTGTATTTAAAAATGGCCGAGTCATTGGCAAAGCGACAACAAGCAGATGGGTTCTGGAGACCCAACCTGGATGATTCAGAGCAGCACAATGTATGGGAAAGCAGCGGAACCGGGTTCTTCACCTACGGGATCGCGTGGGGAATCAATAGCGGGATTCTGGATCGGGATAGGTTTCTGCCTGTTGCAAAGAATGGGTGGACGGCACTGGTATCGGTTGTCAACGAAGACGGCAAGGTCGGATGGAGTCAACCCGCCGGCGGTGGTCCCGGCAAAGTTACCGAAGCAGACACCTCAAAATTTGGTACCGGCATCTTCCTTCTAGCCGCTAGTGAGGTGTTTCTATTGACGCAGAGCCCCGCTGCGCCAAGATAGCTCGGATTGCGAACCGGTCCGAAGGCTACCGTTGTGCTGACTGGGAAACCCTACTGCGGAATTGGCATCAGCTACTTCAGTTGCTTTCTATGCAAGCTGAAAGACGGCACCGGCTACGACGCGGGTTTTGCCAACGGCCCCACAACCGCTGCCAATAGCGCCGTGCGAATTCGAGTTGGTTCCCGATGACGAGTTCCTCGCAGTCCAATTTCCCGAGACGCAGGCGGAGGCATCGTGCAAGTTACAGTTGGCTCTCGACCCGGAGTTCCTGTAACCAGTTTGGCATTATCTTTTGGAGGCCATTTGAACACCGCTACAACAAATGGGTTCGCACGAGCGTCTCGGGACAAATCAGTCGGCGAAAATTGAGGCTGAATGTTTGACAACCGCTTAAAGCACAGCCAAACTGCAGAGCCGTAGTGGATCAAAATCCCTATCAGTAAAGATACGTTGGAGAAAATTATGGCAATAGAGTTAGGTCAATTACAACGAGAGTATAAAGTGAGACCGAACCTCAATCGTGCCAATTTAATTTTTGGGCGTTTGTTTTTAATTGCCGGCACTCTCTTACTGCTTTACACCTTTTACATTACTTTTTTTACCGAACCAGACGGGATTCAATATTTACTTGGCACAGTCGGCTTTTTAATTGCGTTGGCAGGTTGGTTAACATTACGCATACAAAAACAAGAAACCAGCATTTGTGTCCAAGTTTTCTCAGAGGGCTTCTCCTATTCACGCAGTGGCAAAACAGACCAGGTTCGTTGGGACGACATCACTGAAGCTACACTGGGGGTTGTTAAAAAGAAATTACGTCATCAGCGCGTTATCTTAGAAACCTTTTACGAATACCGAATCACCCCCCAAAGCGGAACTGACATTCAGTTTCGACTCAAAGGGAGTGGCATTCCGGATATTGAACAATTTAGCAATACCATCCGAAACGAGGTCACCCGAAGACAATTGCCCAGCGCTATTGCCACCTTCAATGAGGGTGGCACAATTCAGTTCGGCAAATTGAGTGTCAGCCGTACCGGTATTAACAATGGCAAAGAAACGTTGGCATGGTCTGACATTGAGGAATTAAAGTTAAACAAAGGTTCCATCAAGTTTCTTAAGAAAGATAAGTCGTCGAACTGGTCTGATGTTCTCGTGGGGCAAACCCCGAATATTTTTGTGTTTATGGCTTTGGTAAATAATGTTCTTAAAAATCGTTCCGAACCCACGAGTGGTTGAGTTATCTAAATTCTGCCGTAAGAGAAACAAAGGGGTCAGGCTGGCTGCCTAGCTTCAAAGCGTTTGCCAGATATGGACGTGACCCATCAAACACATACATCTGTTCAGTCGATTCAATCGTGGCCGCCGCCTCAGCATACAATTTGTTATTGTCATCGAAGAGGCCCAAAGAATCGAGTTTTAGGTGCTTGACCATAAAGGGATGCATCGCCTGTCTTTTCAGGTATTGGTAGCCGTGTTTGCGTTCTGGGTAATGAACATTTTGGACCTTCGCCTGCTTGCCTTACATCGTGTAGATGTTGCGGATGTGAAGATATTCAACAACCGGCGTGTTTTTTGTCTAGCCATCCCCCACCGAGACCAACAATTGAGGTCGCGGTGCAGCAATTTCAGCATTGTTGGTTTCTAGTTCGTGTGTTTTTTAGATCGGCATACCGCTTTCGCAATGACAACCGCCACGATCAAAACTCTCAGCTCGAAATTTGGTACCGGCATCTTCCTGTTAGCCGCTAGTGATGTGTTTCTCGTGTTTCTCTTGACACAGAACCCAGCTGCTTCCAAACCACTCGGTTTGCGACCGGGGCCGCACGCTACCGTTGTAAATCTGCCATAAAGCCTATTCAGCGTGGGATGGATACTAAAATCCTACAACCGCTTTGTAGGTAGCCGTCACCACTTCCCGCATAGAATCGAAACAGAGCGTATCAATATCGTCACTCATTTGGTGATAATTCTCGTTACGGATATAAGAAGTATCGTTGACCATCAAAGCAGGAATTCCGAACTCCCAATAACTTCTTTGGTCAGATAAACCCGCGAGGCTTTCGATTTGCGGATCATCGATTAATTGCACATCAATCCCCGCTCCCTCCTGCATTAATTCGAAAACGCGTTGGTTAAAATCGTGATATTCTTGCAACCCGACAACAACCACGAAATTGGCTTGACTTGGATAAACTGCCTCCATTTCGGGCAGTGGATAATCTTGCACACCATCGTGAAAATACCCAATCATTTCAAAGTTGATTAAACCGATGATGTCATTTTTAAATTTGGCAACCGACTCGGCGTGAATATACGAACCCATCTCAGGAGTGGCGAAAAAAGGCGGCTCTTCCAAGCAATAAGCGACAAAATCAATTCGGTAATCAACTTTCGGCTGGGCCTCTGCAACCATTCGGGCGATCTCAAGCAGCCCCGCAACGGCGCTGGCATTATCATCAGCACCGGGCTGATCACCGCACACATCATAATGAGCACCGACAATCAATCGCTTTTGAGATCTCGTCGGATCAAAGTTGTAGGTCGCAAGAATATTTTTATACTCGTGCCCCTGAACAATAAATTTCTGCTCACTCGGTACGAGGCCATATTTCTCCAATTCAGCTTTTAAATAATCGCAAACCTTCTCCAACGAATCCAAATTCAAGTAATTTCGAAATGGACGTAATTGCGTTAAAAACTCAACATGCTGATACAAGCTGTTTCGATTTGCCTTCATAGCATTCCTAAGGATTATTGTCTTCTATATTTTGATGCCGGTTACCGCTGTTGGCAACCTATCACGCAGCTTGACATCAACTTGGCAATCAGCAAGCGTGACTATCCCATCCGTTTTAAACCGGACGAGGATCCAACTAGACTCGAACTGCCTTCCAAAAACTCAAGCCTTAAGGAAACAACCAATGCGACCCTGTAAAAAAACGATAGGCTTACACAATCAATATGATCGTACTGAGATCTCAATCATGAAACTATGCTGTCGGCTCAAAATGGGCCTTGTGTCATTGCTGGCACTGCTTGTTCATCGCTCGTTTGGAGGCGTTATGGTACCACCCTTGGAGCGTATCGGGTGGGCACTGGAAGGTGCAGCGAGACTTAATGCTACGCCGTCGTAGCAACAGGGTCTCCACCCGTTTACATTGGCGGCGCACGAGCAATGATTGGCTGGGAGCAGATTTAGAGAATTCGGTCGTGCACTGCCAGGGAGCCGGCTAATAGGTGGAAGAATGAGCCGTGTGTTGTACGTTTCCCAACTATGCTTTTGGAGGTATTCCGATGATAAAGTTACCAATGAGTCTGTTGAGTCTAGTTATATTTCTAATTTCTGTACCACTAGTTCTACTCGCAATGTGGATCGTTGATTCACTGTTCGGAACGCCTCAGAACGATAGCCTCATTGTGCAAATATTTGCGGTTACTTGCGTGGGATTTAGCTTCTTGGGAACGACCACAGGTTTTGTGATAGCGGTCATTGCTGCCTGGAGCGAGGGTTACCAGCGCATCGCGGGCACCAGCAATGCGTTTCGCGTACCATTCCCCCCTCTAGTCGGAATCGTCTTGAACGGTATCTCGTCGGTTATTTGGTTAATACTAATTATCATTATGTTAACAAGTGAACCGGGGTAATTCTCAAGCGGGAAATGACAGGTTTTACACAGTAGTGTATTCGACTAAAAAGTTAGACGTTGAGGATTAAAATCCCTATCAGTCGCCCCCGAAAGCTATTTACTCAAACCAGTGGGTAAGGAGCTTCTCAAGACGCCTGGCTTTGTAACGGATGTCCGCCGCGGTGCTCTGTTTTTATGAAGCGACGGCAATTTCGGTGGCTCTTCGCCTGTGATCAGTTGAAATACCTCTCTTCGTAACAGTTCAAGTTCTGGAATAAATTTATAGTCGTTCACCCATGAAGGACGAGAAGGATTGCTGCGACTCAGGGCTTCTCCCTTACGCAGCCACTCGCGAGCGTCTTCCTTTTTGTTCAATTTCATTAACGTCATTGCCATCCAATAGTGACGTAGCGCATCGACCCATCCGTCACTGGCTGTACTTCTGGCGAACGTTGTCAACTGCTGTTCAGCACGCTGATAATTTTTGGCTCGGAAGTTCGTTGCCCCCTGAACCACTAGATACCAAGCATTTTTGCGTCGGTTCTTGGCGACCTTATCGGCAATTCGAACCAAAGCTTGCTGGTCATCAAACACATTGGGGCCGAGCATATTCAATCTCGTCTTAATATGATCCAAATCGGCCAAATTCTTTTGTGCGGCATAAGCGACGATCAGCGCGTCAAACTGCTCCTGCTTTCCACCGAGTTCAAACAGGTTTGCAATATTGAACCAATCAGCGGCTTTTTTAGGGCGCTTTGATTTGAAAGAGAGCTCTGCGTAGGCTGCTGCAGCAATCCAGTCAGATTCCACGGCATATGAGCGGGCGAGTTTGAGGTTGAGTGCGGCGTCCCTGGAGTTACGAGCTGCAATCCCTGCATCCCAAAGTTGCCGAGCCTCTTTGCCTTGCCCCTGCAGTTCAAGAGACCGTCCTTGCTGGAGGCTCCTATCCTGCGCGTTGGCTGAGACAGAGAAGCCGCAGGCGACAGCACAAAAAGTAAGCATTAAGAAACGTTTCATAGCGATTGCTTCCGTATTTTCTAAGAATTGGTTCGTCAGCCTAACCCTTCTAAGATGCCGACAACTTTAGTGCGATTTCTACCCTGAATTCGTGCCAAAGAAAATCAAAAAGATTCTGAGGCGACTAACTCCGATAAGCTCTCAAGATTTGGTTTGACCTACTGATACCAATTTCATCCTCGAACGGCCTAAGATGTTGGCTCTCATTGGAGTCGTTTCCAACGATTAGGACGCGGGTTTTCGCGACAGGATTTGCCCGGCATTGCTCGTTCAGAACTCAATAGAGGAACAATTTGGCTTACAAGATGAGAATTCTGCTTCCGAGTTAGGCATTAGATTGCTTAGTTCTGATTATCCAGTGAGGCTCGATGGTGTGGTGGTCAAACCACCGGTTTCCAAAACGTGCCGGCTCGATAACAGAAGCACAAGCGAGCTGGCCCCGGATGTCGACTGGTTCCCCAAAAAACGCAATTGCTCGAAGAAGAAAATCCTGCGTTCAAATGCAAAAGACGATAGACTTGGCATATCCATACGATCACTCAGAGACTCGAACTATGAAATTGCGTTCTCAACCCGAACAGGTTTTTCTGCCGTTGTTGGTTGTTCTTATTCTATCAAACTACGTTATTGAGCATGCGGTAGCTATTGAGCGTCCCACCAAACCCAATGTCGTTTTGATCCTGACTGACGATCTCGGCTGGCAGGATGTGGGTTGTTACGACATCGACGAACCCTGCCCTTTCGACACCCCCAATATCAACCGATTGGCCACCCGTGGAGTGCAATTTTTTCAGGGATACTCCCCTGCCCCGACGTGCTCTCCATCTCGTGTTGCAATCCTGTCGGGTAAACATCCAGCGCGTTCACAAAAAACTCACGTCGTTGGTGGCCATCCACCAGCACCCTATGCAAAAAACAGCATCGCCATCGAACCGTGGTATAGCGGCCGGATGAAACTAAGCGAGATTACCATCGCCGAAGCACTTCAAGCGAATGGTTACAAAACAGGGTGTGTTGGCAAATGGCATTGCGCGATCAACCACAATGCTTTTCCACAACCTAAAGATCAGGGGTTCGACGTCTCCTATATGAATCGTGGCGTCTCCGAACCAATGCGTCCCGATCGACTATCAGAATTCTCCACCACCGATGAGAACAATCGATTCCGGCTTGACACCAATGGGATCCCTCGCGACCAGAACACCATGGACGCACTCCAATTTCTAAACCGACATAAGTCAGAGCCATTCTTCCTCTACTACGCGACTTGGCTAGTTCACACGCCAATTCACAGTCGCAGCAAACCCTTGCTAGAAAAATACTGCAAGAAAATGGGAATCCCCTTTCCCGAAAAAGCTGAAGGCTGGGATCTTGAAGGTCAAAAAAACCCCTATTACGGGGCGATGGTTGAATCACTCGACTATTACGTCGGCCAGTTAATCAATTACTTAAAACAAACCGATGACCCGCGATGGCCCGGACATAAATTAATCGACAACACATATATTATTTTCACCTCCGACAATGGAGGAATGGAAAAAGTACCTACCGAAATCATCACCGACAACGCCCCCCTCGATAAAGGAAAAATCAATGCAAAAGAAGGAGGCGTTCGCGTTCCATTCATCATCTCCGGCCCGGGGATCCAGCCAGGGATCAGCCCGGATGCAATCGTAAGCGGTCTCGATTTTTACCCCACGATCCTTAACTGGACAGGCACCCCAAAACCACAAGGCCAACATCTCGATGGATTAGATCTAACTCCATTTCTTAAGGCAGACAAAAGGAATCGCAATTTAATTCGCCACTCCGATGGCAAACCAAGAGACACGATGGTTTGGCATTTCCCCAATTCAGTCGCAATGCAGTCAACACTGCGCCGTGGAAATTACAAATTGATTCGAAATTTAGTCGAACATATGATTCCCAACCGTAACTCTTTAAATCTATATCAGCTTTATGACGACTCAGGAAATCGAGTCGACATCGAAGAAGCGAATGACCTGTCTAAATCCAAACCAGCATTAACTCGCGAATTAAATGAGCTCCTACAATCTCATCTGGATGAGATGCAGGCAAGTCCTCCATTTTTGTATCCTAGATCGCCCGCCGCATTGCCCGGGAAGAACAAGGTTTGCGTCCCTCTAGATCACGGCATCGAGGGACAGAAAGTTTGGGCAACCTTCAAAGAGTCCGGTGCTAAAGTTGTTTCTGCCAATTTGATTTACACTAATAATGGAGGCAAGAGGTACGAGGAGTGGTATCGACTTCCTGCGTCAATTAAAAGCGGCGGAAAAGTAACGGCGAACCTTCCAGCGGATGCAACGCATTACGTATTTAATCTGATTGATGAAAATCACTTCCTCGTGAGCTACCCCGAAATGAAATTCCTGAAGGATCGCTCTGCACCATTCTCAGCGCGTGCGTTTAAAACAGCAGCCAAGAAACCTAAACCAGCCAAATAAACAAACCGCGAACCGTTGATAATAAGGAACATTGATGTTGCCCCCGCTTCCCTCTCGAGACCAATTTGCCGATCTACTTATGGATCGAGTCTTGGCCGCAGGCGAAACGGCAATGCTGGCCTTTGACGATCAAAATTTCTCAATCAAAGTCGAATGGGCCGGCGAAGCAAATGAACAGGTTGACATTCAGAGCCTACAGTCCTTAGAGCCATGGTTCAATCGCTATCAACAGGCGACTGACGAGCAACAACAAGCAATCATTGTTAATCAGTTTGTCGATCTCTGGTTCTCAACAAAACAGCAGGCCCTTTCCGGCAAGGCCGCCAATACTCAGAAACTCACCCCACTTGTCCGTTCTCGATTTTCTCACGAAGCCACAAAAATTCAGCTCTTGATAGAATCGCCAAATCAGGCGGCAGAAATCGAGAACCAGCTTACCTATCAAATCTTCGCTGGACATCTTGCTGTTAGCATTGCCGAACAATTTCCCAACAGTTTTCGACAACTGACCCGCGACGATCTTGAACAATTAGAAATAAGTTTTGATGAAGCGCTCGCAATCGCAAAACAGAACTTGCTCGAGCTAGAGCCAAATTTTGCCAGTGGTATACATTTCGAACCGGTCGACGGGCAATTCTGGTGTCCAGCCGGCAACCTCACTTCGAACAATGCCGCCGCCCTTCTATTTCCCGAGCGAATCAAACGACTACCCGTTCAAGGGCAACATGTTATTTTCGTTCCACATGACAACATCATCTGGATTGCCGACTCCGCCAACATCAACAGCCTGCGACTTGTCGCCGAACTGAACCTTCAAGAGTTCCGCGAGTGCCCCTGCCCCATTAGTGCCCTTCCGTACCTTGTGGATGGCCAGAATTTAAAACCTTGGTTACCACCCATCTCACATCCGGCTCACGCAGCCATGAAGATGCTGCACATCCATGACGCCTCTTATCTGTGCGACACTCAGAGCCATCTCTTGAAGCAAAAGTTTGCCGCAGAAAATACCGACGTCCATTTAAGCGTCTATCGCCCGATGGAAATCATTCGCGACGATGGAGAGATCGAATACCACTCGATTTGCGTCTGGACCGACAGCGTTGTTACGTTGTTACCGAAAACCGATTTCGTTGCTGTCCAACAACTACTCAACCGCGATGCTTTGAACCGGGGGAAAACTCTTCGCCCTAAATTTGGACGAACCTTAATTGTCCCTTGGGCAACATTCGCTTCAGTGCTTGACAATCAACTCCATCGCCTTGAAACCTACCCCGAACGACACCGTGTCGAGACGACTCTTTCACCTCAGGATTGGTTAACACTCAGTAAAAAAGAGCACCACTTCGCCGATGCCTTTCGTGACGAATTACAAGCGACCAAGCCAATCTCCAATCAGACCACGACGCGTTCAAAAAAAACGGTTTGGGTTGTTGGCGGGATGATTGGTTGCCTCAGTTTATTTGTACTGATGCTGCTGATAGCCATTCCTGCCTTTTATTTATTCAAAGCAAGTTTAACTCCTGTCGCGCCCCCAATCGCCGCTGACTTCGATTTCACTCCGTTCGCCGACCCTACGCTAGAAGGCGAATTTCCAGCGATCCCCGAACTCGAATTCTCAGGCGATTTATTCCAAGGTGGAATCGTCCCGGACTCAAAACTTCCAGCCTTTGAAAAATTAGACAAGTCCAACGCTACACTACCTGTATTAGATTGGGCCTTCAAAGATTTAGTAAAATCTGAACTGGGTGGGTCTGAGCTTCAAACGATTTACGATGATTACGCTCCAGCAGGTGGTTGGTTAGTCGGCCTGCGACTTACCAAAGGAACCAACTGGGGAGGCGCCATTCGGGCAGTTCAACCAATTTATCAAACCGGCGATCAGTACCAGTTAGGTTTGCGGCACGGTCGTAAAGGCGGCGCATCGCACGTCCAAATCATCGCCCGCCCCGGTTATGCCATCGGTAAAGTATCCATTCGAGCTGGACTGGCAATGAATGCTGTACAAGTTGAGTTTCAACGGGTCGTTGGTTCAAAACTTGATCCGCAAGATAACTACCAAAGTAAATGGATTGGCTGTGCCGGGGGAAACGCTTACGAACCATTATCTAGTGACGGCAACCCAATTGCTGGGATCTCCGGTAGTTTTCTCGACGATCACTTTGGAATGCGGATTTATGTTGTCCCCAATGATCCTGATTAATGGACACCACTGCCTCTTGCCTTGACTATCGCATTGTCTATCGGTCAGGCATTTACGAATTCGCAAACTGCACCGAGGTCAGCATCTAAATCCGTTCCCCACTGGGGAACAAATTACCAAGGCTTTGAGACCGAAAAGTTAGGTAGAAACGTGAAGCCTAAATCATTAATATCTAGCGTCAGCGAGTTAAACTTTTGTTTGTAAAGAATGTGGTTGAATGAATTTGAGAACGATATTGAGTACTGTCATCATCTTGGTGCTATTTGGAATCTCAGTCAAAAATAGCATCACCGTCACCATGGATAGCGGCGAAGCGATTGCAACCTGCATTAGCGAACCAAGAAAACGCTCGCGTCGTCGCGGTTTAACTTCTATTCGAGAGTCTCGATTTCGATACCAGGATGAAGATGGAAATTCGCAAGAAGCTTCCATTTGGTTCAGCATCCCCAGGCCAAAGTCAGGAGAAGAAGTAGAAATCCTTTATGCGAAAAAATCTCCTAAATTGATTTATTACAATTCTGTATTGTTTGTTTGGATGCTACCTGTAATTTTTGGAATCCTGCTAACCATCCAGCCAACCAGAATCGCTATTCGTCATCGAAAAGCCAGAGTCGGGTGAGGCTAACCGGCACCGTTGATCAAATTGAATTTCTCGCAGATTGAAAATCTGAGAAACAAACGAAGTCGAAGCTTAACAGGTCTAAGCTACAGCAGTAATCTGTTTGGTAATCTTGCGACTGCTCGACACGCTAGTTTGCTGAAAGGTTTTTCCAAAAGCAGTGTCTTTCCCCAAAACTGCCCGTGAAACTATATTTTTCAATTTTTTTTGATACAATTCTGAGCCTTATAACGCTTTAACAAGTATCTCTTCATTTGAGAAAAGCCTGCACCTCTCTTCCCAACTGGTCACATAGAAAGTGATAAATCTCCGATGAAATGGCACTTTTCACCCCAGCTTAATGACCAGGTTGAAACCGAAGTAACTCAACGAGATCAATTTAATAATGATGATGTTGCGATTTCGGAGACAATTGTCCGTGAAGCGGTGCAAAACAGTCTTGATGCTGCCCAATCTGATCACGGACGAGTCCGCGTTGAATTCCGCTGGCTGGACAAAAGCAGCGGTCTAAAACCGGAATTCTTTCGGTCACTTTTTGACGGCCAGATCGAACACGCACAGGCTTCAGGAATCGATCTGGATTCCATTGATTTTGATAATCCCTCTGCACTGGTAATTGAGGACTTTGGAACACACGGATTAACCGGGAGTGTTAACAAAAAAGATCAAAATAATTTCAGCGATTTTTGGCGTCGCCACGGTAAATCTCACAAGACTGGAAAAAGTCGTGGGAGATGGGGACTCGGGAAACTTGTCTATTCTCAGACCAGCCAAATTGGTTGTTTTTTTGGAGCTACGCATCGCGCCGGAGAAAACTGCATTTACCTAATGGGACAAACCGTCCTGACACTTCGGGAGATTGACGGCCGGCAATATCCTCCACATGCATTTTTTGCCGATATCGAAAATGAAGACGATCTTTACGCCCGAATTCCTGTTCCAGTAAGTGAGCCCGAGCTGGTAGAGCAATTCGAAAATAATTTCGGACTGAAACGGCAGGGGTATCCCGGACTCTCGGTAATGATCCCTTTCCCTAATGCCAGTTTTAGCATCGAAAAGATGATCGAGGTCGCAATTGTTAATTACTTTTATCCACTTGTCACAGGTCAGTTGATTTTAGTTTTTGATGACATCGAATTGAACTCAAGTAACGTCCGTGATTACGCCAAAAAACACGCCAACGGACGCCTTAAGCAAATTGATATTCTGTTCGATTTTATTAATGAAGTTTTCCACGCTGAACAGGCAGACCATTTGGAAATGAAGGCGTCATGGATTGACGATCGAAAACTTGATGAAGATGATTTTGACCAGGCGACACTCGAAAAAATCCGGGATAAGTTTTCAAAGGGTGAGCTTGTCGGACTGCACCTGCCTGTGACAATTCAATACAGCAACGGGAAAAACCAGACAAGTGGATTCTCGATTTATGTTAAACGTCCCGAGGATCTAATCGCAGGGATAGATCTTTATGTTCGCGGAGGACTGACACTCCCTCAAGAAGCAAAATTCGGTGACCGCCGTGCTCTCGGGGCGATGGTCGCCGAAGATGAAGCGATTTGCGCTTTCCTTGGAGATGCCGAAAATGCGGCTCATACAAAATGGCTGCAAAATGCGGAGAAGCTCCGCAAGAACTACCGAGGGCAAAAATACAGTTCGGATTTAGTGAAAGCTGTTCGAAATTCGGTTAAGGAACTATACGACCTCCTTGCAGAAGTAACCGAAGAGGTCGATGAGGACGCACTGCGCGATTTCTTTTGGTTTGAGGAAGAAAAATCAGGCCGAAAAACCAAGCGTAGAAAAAAACCGGTAAACCCCAACCCAGTGCCGGAAATTCCCAGATCTAAGCCGATCCTTAATTTGGCAAAATCGGGGGACGGATTCAGTCTCAAAAGTACCGAAGACTTCTCCGAAGATAAGTTACCGCTAGAAGTTAAAATCAAACTGGCCTACGCAATTCCCAGGGGCAATGCATTCAGCAAGTACAGTCCTCATGATTTCAAAATTGAAAGTAAGAAGATCTCGACAACGGCACAGGGAGCCAAACTCATTTCCGGAAACGGCAACGAAATGGTACTGGAAGTATCAGAGCTCCCGTTCCAGCTTAATGTCAAAGGCTTTGACAAAAACAGAGACCTTCAAGTGAAAGTTAGCAGGTAATCTATGCAACGGACATTCAACTACACCGGCCGGAAACGCGTCGAACAGAAACACGCCCAATTTCACTTCGAAGACTCTGCACTTAACGTTCCAGTTTTTAATGTGCAGTGGAATCTCGAATCGGAAGATTACAATCCCGCCGCGAAGTTGTACGTTGAAGCGCGACACAAGGAGACCCGCAAGAGATTCGATTTTGGCACCGTTGGAAAAATCGTGCCGCCCCTAGACCGGCGGCTTGACGGCATCGACCTATCTGGGCCAACACTTTTCGACGTACTCATCGTGGATGAGTCCGGCCAACATGGATTGCTGGTAGCCAGTGGCAGGGAATTCCGTGCTGACGGTGATGATGATAAGAATCGAACAAGCATGCTCTCTGTTCGCAAAGAAGCAATTGGCCAGCTTACCTGGAAGGTTAACTTTGAATCAGGTGATCTTCCGGAACTTTGTATCAGCAACCAGATTGCGAACGGTATCGAAAAAATGAGAACCGATCCTCATTTTCAAGCACTCGTCTTCCCAGCAGCACTCCGTGAAATCCTGATGTTTTATCTTTGGGATAACACTGATGAAGACGACCCGGGCTTTCAGCGATGGATGGCCTTTGCCTTAATGTATACTGATACCAAACCCGATGCTGGCGATCCCGTTGACGCAATTGCATGGATTGACGATGTGGTCACCGGGTTTGCAGAGAGTTTTAAGCTAACTGACATGCTGGTTAACGTTGACCGCGAGGATTAAAAATGAAAATTAGAAAACTAAACGACCTCGGCATGAAGGAATTTGAGTATTTTGTCTTAAACCTTCGAAAGGGGAACTCTCAAAACACCCCGCATCATCTGCTCGATGCACCTCCCTATTCCGAAGAAGTTAATTTTGACATCGAAATTGAAATTGATCGCACTTTCAATTCAAGATACGAAATCGGTGCTTATCTTGTCGACACATTTAAAAATACTGATCTGCAAAAGTACCTTGGCGATAGAGGGTTCTGGACCTGGTTTGCATTAGTTTGGTTTGACCAACTCTGCCCCATTAAAAACAGAGTTAAAAAACCAAGCATGCCATATAACTATGTTCTTAGCCACAACTATTTACATCGCCCGCGGCATGCAATCTATATGACATGGCAACTGGTCGACCGTTATGGAGAGGATGCCCGTTTCCTTTTATGCAAGCCTCCGACAACGAGAGGGGAAATGACCGAGGTACTGATGGCAAGGCAGTCAATACTTTCCTCGAAGGCTGTTATTCAGCTTGCAAGTAAACTCTATTTCGACCCTTCCTCCGGCGGATTTAAAAAAGGATCGGCGGCGCGAAAAAGTGCAGGATGCGTAGCAAGGTACATTAGCTGGATCCAGCAGCTGCAATTAACTTTTGATATTTTTTCAATTACCACCGACGAACTCGCACAGCTGCTTCCCGCCGAATTTGACCGGTTTCGCACAGATTTACCCAGCAAAAAGCTTCAGCTCGCCAAATGAATTCAACTGCACCTCCGCGGCAAGCAGACAAACTGGTTCTTTGCCCTGTTTAAACAAACGTTAGACGTTTTTTGGAAATTAGCTAGAATAGAGGCTCAAGGATGACCAATGGAGTCACTTTGAAGTAGGAAACTTAATCCTGCCCCACAGCTGACTCCCTTTTTATGGACGCAAAATGTCGACAACCAGCCAAACAGAGCGACTTCTACACGCCTTTTATAATTCGGTTTGTAGCAGATCCGAAAACACTACTTCCCTTGAGATTAAGGGCAAAAGATTCCTGGCCCTTTTAGGACTATTGCAATCCGAGGTCAATCCTTACAGCAACCGATTCCTGGGCTATTGGGACAAAGATGTCCCTTCGCGGTACGAAACAGTAGCGAGCTTCAATTGTCCGGAAAAAGGTTACGTGTATTTCAACGATGCGTGGATGCTGATCGTCGCCCAGGCATTTGCCACGCGGGAGTTTGTTGAGTGGAAGAGTGACATGCCTGCTCTGGCGACTCACTGGCTCGATTGGCGGGAGTCAGATCCTGAGCAGGCAAATCGATCGGTTCCAGCCGAACTGTCGGCTGCCTGGGTCAGGTTATTTCAATCGCTGGCGAGATCAGATGTTTTTAAAATCCGTTTCGCTGTAAAACGTTTTCCATTGAGAGAGAAGACTAGAAAATCAAAGCTCAAGTTCATCGATCTCTTTGCGGGTGTGGGCGGATTTCACTGCGCACTTCAGCAGATTTCGGGAAAATGTATTTTCTCCAGCGAGTTCGATCAAAATGCAAAAAAAACCTATTTCGACAACTATGGAAAATGGCCGTTCGGTGACATTACACGGTATTCCGGTGATCATAATAAACGTGAAATCTCGGATATAATCCCCGACCATGACATCCTTGCCGCCGGATTTCCCTGTCAACCGTTTTCCCAGGCAGGACAAAAGAAAGGGTTCGATGACGCGAGAGGAACTCTATTTTTTGATGTACTTAAAATTGCAAGAGTTCGTCGCCCTAAAGCTTTGTTTCTTGAAAATGTTAAAGGCTTAAAAGGCCATGACAAGGGCAATACCTTCAAAGTTATTTGTGAATCACTCAGAGACATTGGTTACAAGGTTTACACCAAAGTTATCTCCGCCAGAGATTTCGGAGTCCCTCAGAATCGTCAACGGATTTTTATCGTCGCATTTTCGGAGGCTCTTGAATTTCAATTTCCAAAGCCTATCGACATAAAAAAACGAAAAGGCCTGAAACATATCCTCGAGACCGAACCCGATCCCGGATTTACAATCACAGACAGAATGTGGTCAGGACATAAAAAACGAAAAAAAAAGCACCAAGAAAACGGAAATGGATTTGGATATTCTCTCTTTACACCCGACGCTTCCTATGTGAACACAATCTCCGCAAGGTACTGGAAAGATGGAAGCGAAATTTTGATTGACCAAGGCGAAAAAAACCCTCGCACCCTTACGCCGCTTGAGTGTGCCAAGCTACAGGGATTCCCTAAAGAGTTCTCTTTGCATCCATCCAAAAAAGCAAACTACAAACAATTCGGCAATTCGGTCGCAGTCCCGGTCATTGAAGCAATCGCCAGGGAAATTAAAAGAACGCTGGACAAACCAATTAAAGCCGTGCCTATCGAGGACCCGAATCAGCCATTACTTGCGCACGATCGCGAAGGTTGGGATCGGCACGAAGCTGTCCACTGCTAATTCAAAATTCCTTTTCGTCGAGACTGACCAGTCTTTTTAAAACTCGAGCTTTCAGTTTCTCACGGCGATCGGCATGCAACTGGCAGGCCCACACCGTGATAACGGACCATCCGCTCCGGCGGAGTCTCTGAGCGGTTCTTCGGTCACGCTCAACCGTTTTTTGAAACTTTTCCGCCCACCACTCGGTGCGGGTCTTCGGCATTGTCGTTTCCTTGCACCCGTGCCGGTGCCAAAAACACCCGTGAACAAAAACAACTGCGTTTAAACGCCGCAGAACAAGGTCCGGCTTCCCCGGCAGACTGCGATTCAACGGCCCGTTTACGGTAAAACGATAGCCGAAAGAGTGTATGATGGACCTCACTGCAATTTCGGGCTTAGTGTCTTTGTTCTTTATTCGCGACATATTCCACGACCGCCGCTCACTTGAAAGGTGATCTGTCATGATGCGTGGTCATCCCCTGTCGTTAATTGAGAACTTAAATACCGAATTTAAAAGACAAGGGTTTTTGAAATGAGACACATGCCTTGTCTGGATCGTAAGACTATGGTGCGATTTTTCGGTAAACACAATTCTTCCGACACTTTATAAGATTCAAACAACGGGAAAAAAAGTCTATGAATGATTTATCTTCCGCTAAAGAAGACAACTCTTCTGAATTACGCTCACTACCCAACCTAGCGCTTGAACTTTACGAAAAAGCTAACGATTTTCGTCAAAAGCTAGAAGAGGGTAAGAATTTTCGGCTCCCTCAAAATCTTCAAAACGAACTTAGAAAGATTAAGGAACTCAGTCCCGAAATTATTTTCTTATCTGATTCTCACGCCATTTTAAAATCTCAATTGTATTATCACTGCGACCACAGTTGCTTCGCTTTCGCAGCCCTAAGCTGCGATTTATATGAGGCCCTTGGTCAGTATTATAATGAAGTCCTCGAGATTTTAGATTGGAACAAGAATGAACTTGCCAGCAACAATATAGAGTCCAAAAAGTCAGACATTGTCAGTACTCTTAATTCTCATCCAGCGCAATCGAAAGCAATAGAACTCAGACGATTTATTTTTAAAGAATCTTTTAAAGACACAGAATTTGAACGAGCTATTGCCGTAAACAAGAAAATAATACCACACAAAGGTTTGGATCGGGGTGACTGGTTCTATCCACCTATTTTAACAGCTTGCGGTTTAATTACAGACAGTTCTTCAGCAATAGCCCTTCTCGCGGAGTCTCTTTCGAAATATCGCGAAATAACAGATGGCATCAAAGAAGCAATCGACCAATGGATAATAGGCGTGCCACCGGTGATCAACGGCACAACCGTTGGCTCTAATACTATTTTTTTCGGTCCCCCCGGCACTGGAAAGTCCTATGAAATCAATAATCGATATCTTAATGCAAATCAGATACGCACTGTCTTTCATTCTGAAACTCAATACTCAGACTTCGTAGGCAGCCTACGCCCTGTCATGAAAACGATCGCCAGTAATAACTCCGTTTCGGAAGCGTCTGATAACGAGAACCAGCCCCTCTTAAATTACAACAGCAGTAGCCCCTCAGAGGTTAGCTCTAAACAGGTCGCCTACGAATTTCGCGCGGGGCCATTTACACGTGCCTTGATAATTGCTTTAAACGAACCTGATAAACACCATGTCCTCGTCATTGAAGAAATTAATCGGGCTTCGGCGGCGTCGGCTATTGGCGAAATTTTCCAATTACTTGATCGCGACGAGAGCGGAAGAAGCACCGCATCGATCCAGCTTGCCGATCCTGACATGCTTTCATACATCAAAGATGAACTCGACGATCCTGAAATATTGGATGACGGAATCTACATACCCGGAAACCTCAGCCTTATAGCAACGATGAACAGCGGTGACCAGATGGTTCAACCGCTGGACACCGCTTTCAAACGCCGCTGGACCCCCGAGTACTTCCCGATTGACTTTGAAAAATTAGATAATGTAGATGGCTACGACACCAAAAAGATCGAAGTTGGCGGTATTAAAATTAACTGGAGACAATTTGCCGAACAAGTAAATAAGGAACTCAACGAAAACATCGCTGAAGACCGCCACCTGGCCCCTTTCTTTTTAACTGCGGATGAATTCAAAAGCGATGAATTTAACGGCATCTTTTTCGGTAAAGTCCTCGTCTATCTCTGGGATGATGTTTTGAAATACCACGAATCCGAAAGGGAAAAGATATTCGATGCGGAAATCAAATCGATTGGTGATCTGTTAAAACGACACCGAGAGAAGCCTGGTAGAGTATACGCTTCAAATTTCATCAATAAATTTTCAAAAGTTGAAGACGATAAATAATCCTTTCACGGAGACGGTGAAATGAAATTGGATGTATTCGAAGACCGGCAAAAAATTGAAGACCTTGCCCATGACGTTCGGAAGATATTAAAAGACAATGACCTGCTTGATGACAGCGATTTTTCAGTAAAATTCTGCGGGGTCATTTTTACGCTTGATCGCACAATTTCGTTCTTACCCCTGGGTGCCCAAGCCTGTGGATCGAAAAATCCCAATAAAATTGGACATACAATTTCGCTTATTGATGCAATTGAAAAATACGAGCGTCAACAGAATCTGGATTACGAGATTAGTGCTGCAAAAGCAGATAAACCAACGAAAGATTATTTAGGATTGATACGTGAGCTTTACCGGGACTTTTGTGAATTTGGAATTTACGAAAGGAAAGCAACGCGACGAACAATTAATCAGGGTAAACCAGACTGGAAGCGAACGCTCCAACGAACTCCCCTTCCGTCCTTCAAGGGCGACCCCCTGTTTTTTGAGATTGACTCAAAAATACCCGTCTATCAAAGCAACTGTCAAATCGCCGCTATTCACAGAGGGATAATTAAAGATATAGACAATAAGCATGGATGGCTGTTTACAAAGAAAGAGAAACCCTTTGCTCCGGAGATAGCATTTTCACCGGAAAAATTGCCCGCCCCTGCTCGCCAAATCAACTTGTTAAAAAAAGAGAAAACCAAGGTATTTACAAACCGCGAAATTCGGCTAATCAACCTGTTGATAAGTTATCTCTCCGATCCGTCTACAGACGGTAATCCAAAAATTCTCGGTTACAAAGATTTCGAATATGTGTGGGAAGATCTGTTAAGAGAAGTTTTTAAAGGCAACAAGGCAGTGTCTAAAAAGATGCCGGTTCCCGCGATCAAAAGCGGAGAGAAAGTGACCGAAGTCTCTCGCAACAAGCCAAGGGTCGACATCTTTTTGACCAATAAAAAGCGTCTAACAATACTCGATGCAAAGTATTACGAGGGAACAAAGGATACTTTCCCTCCCTGGGGTGACCTCGTAAAACAGTTTTTTTACAAAACTGCCGCGAAACAACTTCCTGAAACGTTTGATCTGATTGAGAACTGGTTTGCTTTTCCAGGAATTAAGGACTCACTCGGGAAAGAAGGGATCGACTCCATACACGTTCGAAAGCAAGGAGAGGCAAATGAACTTCTGGACAGTCAATTCCCTCCAATTCAATGCTGCTATGTCGATCCCATAGAGATCCTTCGAGCATTCAACGAAGACTCCCAGCTAAACTTTGAAAATTTCAAATCCAAGAATAAAGCCAATTCCTGATTTGATTGATTTTGGTAAGGAATTCGAAGCTCTAAAACAGGAAGCCCAATTCGAAAACGAAGACTGTCCTGACTTTAAGGAAAAACTGCGAAAGACAATTTGAGTTCAACTGGAATCAATACCCTCGCTGCAGTCGACAAAGATCTGTCAGGAACTGGCAGGTGAATCCTGTACAGAGATTTTAGAGAAGGCAAACTGCCTAATTGCACAATCGTTAGAGATACAGGAAGGGCCCAAAAAGCCGGCGACAGGAGCGGGAGACGACTACCCGACATTGGATATTCTAAAATCCCACGAGGTCAAATCTGAATTTTTTGATAAACGCCTCATAGCTGCCGCACAACAACAAATAAAACTACGTGGCATTCAGATTGATTTTGGAAAAAAATTACAACTAAAAAAGCTTTTGCTATTACTTCTTAATGCCAATGCCGTGAGTGTTAACCTTTTCGAAGACTATCTTTACCGCACCCAAGCGAAAAAAAAGTTGCATGCCCCTGGCAAGCTGACCAATGCATTTAGAAAAGCAATTACGGAATTAAACGCGCTCTTAGAGAAACAGATGAACGGTCAAGCACTCAAAGCTAAACCGTGTGGCGATGGAAAGAATTGAAAGACTTTACGATCACACCTGGTTTGACGAGGCACCTGAAATTAGGGGAAATCTGCAACAGTACACACAGCTGGTACTAAATTTTGAACATACTGGATGTTCGATTACCAAAAATCACCTCTTCGACTTTGAGTGCATTGGCTGGCCATCGACCAGATTCAAATGGCTGCAAGATTCGATGATCATTGAAAAATATTCTGAGGTTCATTTACATCACCATGGAATGCTCCTCTTTCGAGATCCACAGTGGACTGAATCAAAAACGAATGTCAGCGACATCGCGGAGTCCGTTAGAAATGCGATTGAAACCAAATCGACGAGCGAATTGATTGATGATTTAAAATCCTGTTTCACGAAACACCCGGGCTTATGCTTTGAAGGGCAAATCAATTGGGAACTAGCTCCCCTTGGTGAACAAATTGTCAAGCAAAAAAACTGGACAAATCTGAGCCGTGGAGAAGCACAACAACTCCTTCTCTCAATGAACCCCAGTGTCACGGGGCTCGCACAAAAAGTCTCGTTCTAAACAACAACTCAGAATTCACTGAAACCAAAACAGCGCACCGTTGCATTGGCCAAATATCACTTCCTTTATTTCGAATGTAAGGGAATTTATGGTTGGCCGGTGCTTTTTTGCTGCTAATTAATTTACGCCCACACGCAAACCTCAATGTCAACAGTTGCAGGTTAAATTTACATCAAATTTTAATTCCAAACGTCATTGGTGCTTTTCAATTTACCCCGTGTTACAATTCGTTCGCGCGATAATCTTTTAACAACTTAAAAAGAAATAACCCGGAACTTACATGAGCGAAAACGGAAGCGCGGGGCCTGACGACGTCGCAGCGATTAAGAAGTTAGGAGAAACACGCGATGCGATTGTTTCTGAATTACGAAAAACAATCGTGGGAATGGACGATGTTATCGATGAGATGATGATCGCCATCTTCGCTCGCGGACATTGCCTGCTGGTTGGCGTCCCCGGATTGGCCAAAACTTTATTGGTCAGCTCTCTGGCAAAAACCATGTCACTGTCGTTTAAGCGAATCCAGTTCACCCCCGACTTGATGCCCTCCGACATCACTGGAACCGAACTCCTTCAGGAAGATCCGGAAACGCACGAGCGGCGATTTAAATTCCAAAAAGGCCCCGTCTTTACCAACCTTTTACTAGCCGACGAAATCAATCGAACGCCTCCCAAAACACAAGCAGCCCTCCTGGAAGCGATGCAGGAAAAACGTGTTTCTTCCGGTGGCGAAGACTTTAAGCTAGACGCTCCTTTCTTTGTGCTTGCTACCCAAAATCCAATCGAACAAGAGGGAACCTACCCTCTACCGGAAGCTCAACTCGATCGATTCCTATTTAACATCATGGTGAAATACCCAACTCGCAGTGAAGAACTGGATATCATGCGAAGCGTGACCAGTGACGAGGAGCCGGTGACCAATCAAGTCGTCGATGGAGCGAGTATCCTTGAGTTACAGCATGTTGTCCGGCGAATTCCCGTCGCAGATCATGTGCTAGAGTACGCCGCAGCCTTAGTGCGTGCGACTCGCCCAGATGAACCGGAAGCTCCGGAATTTGTGAAAAAACTAATGTCTTGGGGAGCTGGCCCCCGCGCCTCTCTGAATCTTATTCTTGCGGGAAAAGCGAGAGCTGCCCTGCGAGGTCGCTGCCACGTTTCTGTCGATGACATTAAAGCCGTCTGCTTACCAATCCTGAGACATCGAATCATCCCAAGTTTTGCCGCGCGTTCCGAAGGAATGAATTCAGACTCTTTGATTGAATTGCTGTTGGAGAAAATTCCAAGCGACGAAAAACTACTGTCTCAAACGACAGGCTAAGCAAATGACCGAACATTTGCCGGACAATAACTATCTCGCCCCCGAGTTATTACAAAAACTGGGGGACCTTGAACTCATCGCCCGCGAGGTGGTAGAAGGACTGCGTGTAGGAACGCACCGTAGCCCGCTCCGCGGTTGCAGTACTGAATTTGCACACCACCGCCAGTACGCGCCTGGCGATCCAATTCGCAGTATCGATTGGCGAGTGTATGGGCGCTCCGATCGCTACTACACCAAACTCTACGAAGCCGAGACAAATTTTGATTGCTACCTTTTAGTCGACGCCAGTTCCTCTATGAACTACGCCTCTGGAAAAGTAAGCAAACTCGAATACGCTAAATTCCTCGCCGCTTCACTCGCCCATATCGTGCTCAAACAACGCGATTCGGTAGGACTTTCGATTTTTGATTCTGAGGTTCGTGCTCATCTGCCGCCACGTTCCACGATGAGTATCATCCTGCAGATCGATCAACTACTGCGAAACATCAAGCCCGTCCCAAGAAGCAGCATTGCTAAACAGCTCCACGATATCGCGATCATGATGAAACGCCGCTCTGTCGTTGTGGTCATCTCTGACCTATTGTCGGATGTTGACGATATCCTCGCAGGACTCGACCACCTCCGATTCGATGGACATAGCGTTGTTGTCTTACACACCCTCGACCCTTACGAACTCGAATTCCCTTTTCAAGGTGCTTGGTGTTTTGAAGGTCTCGAGCTCGAGGAACCAGTCACGACTCAGGCGGATCGGATTCGGGAAGAATATCTCGCCAACTTTAATCAGTACATGACAAAGTTGCGTGACGGATGTGCTGGAAGTCAGGTCGATTACATGACCGTCGACACTTCGCGACCACCCAACGAAGTCTTGAGTGAATTTTTCTTTCAACGCGGAGCGATGATCAATGGTGCTTCTCCGGGAGCTCGCCCGTGACCTTTCTTCACCCATTAATTTTACTAGCCGGTCTTGGAATATCCCTTCCAATTCTAGCGCACCTTCTGAATCGCCATCAGGTTAAACATACACCGTGGGCAGCGATGCAGTTTCTGAATCGCAATGTTCGCGTTCGTTCCCGACAGATTCGTTTGCGAGATTTATTACTTCTTCTCCTCCGCTGCGCCGCGTTGCTGCTTTTAGTATTGGCACTCGCAAGGCCCGCCTGGCAAGGAAGCGTTGCCAGTTGGTTTCCCGGGGAATCGCGTTCGGGAGTGGTGATTGGCCTCGATGCCTCATTCAGCATGGCACACGGCGATAAAGATCAAACCCGTTTTCGCCGCGCTCTTGATCAAGTCGAAGTCATTACCGAGAACATCCAACAAGGCGATCCGGTTTCACTGATCCTGCTCGGAGGCGAGAACAAGATTCTCACTCGGAACATGGCATTTGACCGGGATAGATTTCGCGAACTTCTTGAAACTGCCAAAACTGTCCCAGCGGGATTAGACCTCGACCGCGTCCCCAGTCAGCTCAAAGAACTGGCCGATGACATGGAGGCACCCAATAAAGAGGTCTACTTCATCACTGACGTTCAGGCTCGCGACTGGGATCAGTCGTCGACTAAATTCCAGTCCGCTCTTGCCGATTTACGTGAGAGCGCACAGGTTTTTCTCGTTCCAGTGCCGGGAGTAGAAGCCAACCTAGCTATCACCGAACTCGACCTCGTTTCAGGAGTACTAAGAAAAGGTGCCGTGGGCCGTTACCAGGCCACGGTGCAAAACTGTGGAGCTGATCCCGTAACTAATGTGGAGGTTCAGTGTCGAGTCGAAGGCGTTCAGATCGACACCAAAACCATTCCGCTCATTGCTGCCGGGGCTTCCGAAACAGTTTCTCTGTTCGTTCCCTTTCACAACTCAGGGGCCACCCGGATCACTGCTGAAATCACCGGAGACCTCCTTCCCACCGACAACGTCAGACGTGTGGTTGCCGTTGTGAGAGATCGCGTTTCGGTTCTCTGTGTTGATGGAACCGACGGGACCGCTGGCCGACTCGTCATGGCGGCACTCCTGGCACGAAGCAACGGCTCAACAGATGAGAACTTTCAAGTCAAATCCATCCCATGGCTCTCACTCCCCTCTGAGCCACTCGAGGAGATAGATGTCGTCATACTCGCTGACGTCCCCGAAATCACTGAAGAACAAGCCAAGCAATTATCTCGGTACGTCCGTCAAGGGAACGGGTTAGTTTGGTTTGCAGGCAAAAATGTAAAAGCGAATGTCTGGAACGAACGATCGGCAAGCGGAATTCAACCGCTGCTACCGGCCAAGCTAGGCCTTCCAGTTGACGCCAGCACCGGTAAGGGAGCTGGCCGGCCACTGGACCCTGCCCTTCCCGACCATCCCGTTTGCCTTCCACTTCGCTCTCTCCCCGAAGACCTGTTTAGCGAAACTCGATTTCTAACTAGGCTCGATGCAGATACTCCGTCGTCCAGTTTCCCAATCTTAAAATTAGCTGGCAGTGGTAATCCAATCTTACTCGAACATACTCTTGGCCGCGGCCATGTCTTCATGTTTACGACTTCGGCTGGAACAACTTGGAACAATATGGCATTAACGCCCGTCTTTCCAATGTTGATGCAGCAAATCGTGACCTACCTCGCCGGTCGCGAATTTGAGCAATCCCAAACCGTTGGCGACTCACTCTCACTCGCCTACGTCGAACAACCCGATGCCAGCGATGCGGTATTCGATTCGCCATCGGATGAGACAATTACAGTGCCCGTTCGCGAGCATCGAAAACAATTCGTCGCACTTCTTGAAAATGCCAGAGAAGCGGGGTTTTATGAAGCTCGGGTGAGCGTGCAGGCTCCCGGACTGCCCATCGCCGTTAATGTTGATTCTCGCGAATCGAATGTCGCTTCGCTGACCACGCCTCAACTCAACAAAAATCTTGATTCCACCAGTATTATTATTGCTCCTTCCGAAACTGAACTAGCATCAGCCATTGAAGCGAACCGCGCTCGCAAGTCCTCGTGGCGTCAATTCATGTTCATCGGACTGATGCTCTTGATTGCCGAAAGTCTTTTTGCGGACCGCCTGCGGAAAAGAAAACAAACCAAAGGACAATCGCCCATTCCGCCAGCCAACTCCAATAGTGGAGGCCAGGATGACTGAATTACAAATCCTCTCTGAAATTGAAAGTGTGTTTTGGGCACGACCTCTATCTAATGCCTTACTCGGCGGGATTCTCGTCGGGATCGTAGTACTCAGCATTTACCTTTACCGTCGACCATGGGGCTTGCCTCGCTGGCTTCAGATCTCCCTCGCGATGACGCGTGTCTTGATTCTCGCTTTGGTGTTAGCCACTTTTCTGGAACCGATGGCGGTGATGACCGAAACCCACACCGAGGTAAAAAACCTGCCAGTGCTGGTCGATGTTTCTGAGAGCATGTCAATGAAGGATCAACGCAAACGACCTGGTGATTTGCTCGACGCTGCAGTCGCACTGGGAATGGTTTCCTACGACGAAGATACCATCGCCGACCAAGCCGTGACTCAATTAAATACGGACCAACGACAAAAAATTGACACGTCTTCCCGCCTCGATTTAGCGACCGCCGTCATCAACGAATCGGGGCGACCAACACTCGACTCTTTAAGTGAGTCAATGGATCTGCGTTTTCATGCCTTTGGCAAAACTCCTCGTCTGATCAGTGACGGTAAAAATTTGACCAGCGATGACCTAACAAATTTGAAAGCGATAGATTCGAGTACCTCCATTGCGACTTCACTCGAGGCAGTTGCCAACTCCAGTGGTGTGCCGCCGGCGGGGATCGTTCTCCTGTCAGACGGAATCGACAACGAAACTTCCCAGCGATCCGAAGCGATCCTCCGAGATCTCGGAGTACGTGGCATCCCCGTGTACACCGTTCCTATCGGCCTCCCCGATCCCGACGACGTTGCGATTCGCAATATTGTTATGCAGGAAGTCGCGTTCCCGGGCGATAGTGTTCCAGTTCGCGTGCAAATCCAATCAAAGGGCTACGAGCGACGCACCGCGCGCCTGTCCGTTCTTCTCAACGGCCGGAGAGTCTCCCAACGCACCGTGCGTTTTAAAGGGGGCCTTCAATTTGAAGATATCGATTTCCGTGTCGATGTTTATGAAAAAGGTGCCGCCCAAATCGCGATCGCCATCGAACCATTCGACGATGAAGTTTCTATCGCCAACAACCGCGTGGAGCGAAGTATCCGCGTCGTCAATGAAAAAATTAACGTGCTGTATATCGAAGGTAATTTCCGCTGGGAATATCGCTATCTGCATGCCATCTTGAAACGTGACCCCCGTATTAACGCAACGTTTGTTGCCTCCAACATGGGACCGGAGTTAGCCCGCAATTCCCCTGAGCATATCGAACGCTTTCCAAGTAAACGAGAAGAAGCGTTTAAATATGACTTGGTCATCTTAGGTGATGTCGACGCAGCCTTTTTCAGCGAAGACGAATTGGCATTACTCGAGGAACTGGTTCGCGATCGTGGCGGTTCGTTATTGATGCTTTGCGGACCAATGCATTCCCCCAATTCCTACGCAGATACGCCCGTCGAAGCAATGCTCCCGGTTCGGTTTGATCCCGATGAAAAATGGGAAGACGTTTCTGAATCTATTTTCCCCGTGCTGACCCCCGAAGGCCAAAACAGCATGGTGATGACTTTGGAGAACGAACAAGCGGATAACGATTTAACCTGGAGCCGAGTGGCACCGCTGGATCAACTCCCACCGCTGATTGGCCCCAAACAAGGTGCGACCGTTTTGGCATCACTCTCTGATGGAAATTCCAATTCTGAGAGCCGTTACCCATTGGTTGCCTGGCAGCGTTATGGAACAGGCAAATGCTTGTCAATCACGACCGATCGCCTCTGGCGGCTACGATTCAAAACGGGCGACAAATACCACTGGCGGGTCTGGTCTCAGTGCATTCAGTTCCTGACCCTTTCAAGGCTCATGGGTGAGCACAAACGCATTCGCCTTGAGACCGACCGATCGATTTATCCAGCGGGAACTCAGGGACGACTTTACGCTCACGTCCTCGACGAAGATTTCGAACCAATCGTCCAGCCTCGTTTTGAAGTCATCGTCAACAACCTGGACGGTACATCGCTACAACAACGGGTCGTTTTGCAGCCAGACCAATCTCAACCGGGCCTCTACGAAGGTTATTTCTCTCCTCCAGCCGCCGGGCGATATCGCGTGGAGGCCAACGAAAACGATCGCAAGCAATCCAACACGACTGAATTTCAAGTGACCGATGTCCGCCAGGAATTGATGGACACTGATGTTCGATTAGAACACCTCCAGCGGATCGCAGACCTGACCGGCGGCGAAAACATAAGCGTACGCGAACTTCCGAAACTGGAATATCTGATTGACGCGGAAAAGGTCACGACAACGGTGCGATCAGAACGTCCACTGTGGGACAATAGCCTCGTCGCTTTCCTACTAGTTGCCTTCCTTGGATTCGAATGGATCATGAGAAGGAGATACGACTTACCATGAGTACTTCTTCTAACACCTCGCAATTCAAACAGCTTGATTCTCGCATCAAATCGGCTTGGCGACGAAACCAGGTATTGCAACTCGTTTCCGGGTTGCTGAACTTCTGCCGCTGGGTCGTGCCGCTCTTTGTTTTGGCAGTGGCGATTGATTGGATGACGTTTTTACCCTCGGCAGGGCGATACGTCGTTCTGGCCGGACTGTTGGCAGTAGGGATTTATAAAGCATGGAATTTTGGGTGGCGGAACCTTCGCCGCTTCAATGCCACCCACACTGCCCTACTTCTTGAGAAACACCATGGAGGGATGGAGAGCCTGCTGGTCTCGGCAGTTCAACTTCGAGATTCAAATAGCGGCAACGGTACGTCTTCGGCGATGCGAGAGAGAACGCTTCAATTAGCCGAAGAGTCAGCAACTGCGGTGAACCCCAAACAAGCCGTCCCTTTTGGCAAACTCAAATATCCCGCACTCGCTGTTTTCGGGCTGGGTATTTTGATTGCGACCTTCTCGATTCTGAATACTCCCTTTGCGACCGCTGGGATGAAGAGAATTCTGGCCCCTTGGCTGGTCGCGGCCTATCCAACCTACACGCACCTTCAGTTCGAGCAGGGAGACTTAATCGTCAAAGAAGGTGAGACCGCAGAAATCAAAGTCGGCGTCTCGGGAATCGTTCCCAGCCAGGCCAAACTGTTCTTAAGCACCGGCCAGGGGCAACCTCGTGAGATAGAACTCGACATCACCGATGGGAATTGCCAATACACAATTGCATCCGCCTCCCGCGATTTCCGATACCGAATCAGGGCGGGCGATGTGAGAAGCGACTGGAACGAAGTTCGCGTCATCCCTGCCCCACGAATTGAAAATGTCCAGGTTGGGCTCGAATATCCAAAATATCTTCAACGCGACAGCGATACAATCGAAGCGTTAACCTTGACGGTCCCCGAAAGCACGACCGTGCATTGGGATCTGACACTCGATCGCCCTATTCGCGATCCCGTTCTGCACCGCGACGGCGAAACACCGCTGCCGCTAAAGGTCAGTGACGATGGCCTAAAATTAGTCATCGATGAACAGGTCGAAGCTTCTCGTGGCTATAGTTTTTCCTGGGTTGAAAAAGAACATGGTTTTGATTTTGTCAGCCCTCGATACTATCTCCAAGTAGCAGCCGACCAACCACCGCGGGTGGAACTCACTTCTCCAGAGTCCAACGTGAACGCGCTGCTAGGCCGCCAACTCGATCTCGCAGTACGGGCTCGTGATGACCACGGAATTGGTGAAATGAAAATCACCTACGGTGTCAATTTGCGACCGACCAAATCGGTTGCCCTCGCCGTCTCCAACGACAACACCGAAGGTGAGCAGGACATCAATTGGGATTACCGAGACGATTTACCCGATCTCAAAGTTGGTGATACCGTTTCCTTCGTAATTGAAGTGACCGACCGTTACCCAACTTCCGACGGCCCCCACCAAGCGATCTCGGACACGCGACGGATCACTTTCCTTACCCGGGAAGAGTATCTCGCCCAAATCGCCAAGAAAACAGACCGCCTCTTAACCCGTGTTCGCACATCGTATCGACAAGAACGCGCCGCCCACGCGCTAGTCAATCAACTTGACCCGCAAAGCGATACTTACTTGCAAACATGTCAACTCGAAGCAATTCGTCAAGAAATGCTGCGTCAGCAACTCAATGATATTGCCATTGGCGTCCAAGACCTGCTCGACGATTTGAAGGCGAATAATGTTTCCGATGCTGTTGAATCTGACACGCTCGTTCGGGTTCGCGAAGGGCTCACGACGATCGCAGAAAACCGAGTCGCTAAAGCTGCGTCTTTGTTGCGTGAGCAAACGGGTGCTGCCGAGAACGGAACGTTAGATCCGACTTCAGCTACTCAGGTTGTCAATCAAGCTGCTCGCGAGCTGGCCGATCTTGTGCTTCAGCGCGGCATTGATTTCGCCCGCGAAGTGCTCGCCCGCGAATCGCGTATGCTTGCTCAGGAACAGGCAGCCCTACGTCTGCTCGCAATTCAATCAAAGCAAAACGATCCAGCCGAAGTGATCGCAAAACGACAAGAAGAACTTGCTGTCTGGACCGACCATCTGATTGAATCCCTTCGAAACGGAATGCGTTACGACAAACGCCCTATTTCCGTGCTCGGATTGACGCGTCGAATCAAAGAACTTCGCTCCAGTGGTGCCGAAGGAAAAATGAAAACTGCAGCCAGCCTAATGCGGGATGGGAAGTCAACCGAACTCGCCCCCCTACCCTCTGAAATAATTGCCGCATTTTTGAGTGCCGAATTCAGCATGAGGACGGGAGCTGAGTACGCAGCCATCACTGAATTTCGCTCGCGGTTAAATTCCTTGCTTCAACGTCAACAGAAACTCCGAAAACAATGCGAAGCGTTGAGCGATGATGATTTCTTAGGTGGGAAAGCTGATATCGTTGCGACTCAGTCCGAGATCCAAGCGGCCTTAGTCACTTCGCTGCTACCTCCGATCCCGACACCGCGAGCTCGACTGTTTGATTCAACGTTTCCTCAGCCACTTCCCGTCGAGGAACTTCGATCAGAAACCGAACAGAACCTAGCAGGTGCTCTTGAAAAGTTAAAAGCGGGTGAGCAAAAACTTGCCATCGAACGCCAGTTGAAGACCGAAGAGAAGATGATCGAATTCGCTGAACTCCTCGAATTCGCTTCGTTGGAACTAAGCCTTCGCGCTCAGGGACTTAATTCACTTGTATCCACGGCGACCGAACGGGTTACGCGAATCGAAGACTTTGAAGAACGACAAATTGACCTCCTCGAACGCACCGAAGAAGCCGCCTTGGATGAAGTCAATTCAAAATCGCTCGCTGAAGAACAGCAATTCCTGATGGAAGAAATCAGCGAATTCAAAAACGAATTGGTTGGAAACGAGGGAGCGGATCAAGACGCGTTACCGCTACTTAGCCAGCTCGAAGTCGCAGCCAACATCACTAAGAGTTCGCTCGACCCCCTCAAATCCAACACACCTGAAGAAGCACTCGAACTGCAGGAAGAAGCCGCCGACGCCCTGGCGCTGGCATTAGAGATCGCCCTCGCGCAATCAGATCGCCTATCGATGCTGCAAGATTTGTATTCATTCCAACGGTCAGTTGGAGATGCAAACGGCTGGATGACAGATATTGTGGACGAACAAACTGACTTAGTTGAGGCCACAAAATCAGCCAAACCCGAAGATGGCCCCAAACTGATTCCTGTCATGACAAATCTTCGACAGTGCTACACTGACATCGCACCCATCCTCGATCTAGTCGCAGGACGCCTCGATGCAGGAACCCCACTCCTATTCGCCGGCACTGACTTGGAAGACGCCATTCTCGGAGTCGAAGATGGTGATTTCATCGACGCTACCGACGCTCAGGAAGTCGCTGCCGAATCACTGGCCGAAGTCAGAGTCTTAGTCGATGCAGTCCAGCGACAAACAGGCTACGTTGCAGAGATTGTGGAGTTCCTGCATGCAACGCAGGCCGATGCTGCCTCGATGGCATTTCAGCAAGAACAGCTTAAAAAGAGATTGGTCTTGGAAAAAGCAGATATCTCGACCGCTCTCACCGAACAACAGCGTGCACTTCAGCAGCAGGCCGAAATCCATGGTCGAAAATTAGTGACGGCGACCGGGATGATCACTTTCGCAGGCCCGGCAACTCAGATGCTCACCGCCACCGAAATGCTGAAATCCGGAAATGCCGACGCGGCTCTAGGGCAGATGGAGCTTGCCGAAGAGACGCTCAAAATCAATGCGGAGGAATTACTACTCACTATCACTATGCTGCACGGCCTGCCGAGCATTGAAGTCACCAGCGCCTCCGCGGAAGAACTCGTTTTGTTACTCGATATCCTCTCGCTCGCTAGTGACCAGCGAGACCTTTCTCGTGAATCAGAATCCGCCGAACCGACTGAGCTAAAAAGCTTGTCGAGTCGACAAGACGAATTAATAACCAAGATCAAAAAGGCCATCACAGGCGATACTCCCGATCCAAAATTAATCGCTGCAAACGTGGCGATCACCGAGGCGACCCAAACCATGCAGGACTCCAATCCAGAGGGAACGCGTCGCAATCATGAATTGGCCAACGATGCCTTAAGGCAATTCGTTATCGAACAAGCCCTGATCCTCGAAACGGCCAAGGGAGTCTCGGCTTCCAGTGATGAACCGGTTCTAACAGAGGCGGAAACTACTGACTTAAGCCTGTCGGTTGCCAATTTCGTTTCTGATTTTGTCAGCGGAGAGGCTCCCAAGGATAAGAAAACCGAATGGGAAGTTCTCGGCGAACGAGAACGTGCCGCGCTGAATCAGAATTTTGCTCGGGAATTACCTTTAGAGTATCGTGGAACGCTCAAGAATTATTACGAGAGGGTCGCAAAATGAATGCGATGATCTATCTAAAAATCACAGGTCTACTGCTGTTTTTATTCGCACCGCTCTCGTTGTCCGCCCAGGATTCCCCCGAGCCAAAAGTGAAATCGGCGACCGAGCAGGAGACAGACGGCGCACCCGAGTTAACCGAAGCCGCCGACAAAGCGATCGAACGGGGCCTGCAGTTTCTCCTCAAATCACAAAACAAAAATGGCTCATGGACCGGTGAGAACGGAGCGACCGATATCGGTGGCACTTCCCTCGCACTCATGGCTTTCATGGTGAAAGGACATTTCCCCGGATTTGGAAGACATGGTGCCGCACTTGATCGAGCCAAAAACTATTTGCTTCAGCGAGCAGATGATTCACCCAATGGGGCGATGGGAAGCATGTACGAGCACGGGCTATTCACGCTCGCCTTGTCAGAACTTTGGGGCATGACCAAAGACGTCGAAGATAACAAAAGAATTCAAGTCGCTCTGGAACATTCAGTTCAAGTAATCTTGCGAGCACAAAGCCCACTCGGTGGGTGGAGATATGGCGCTCGCCCCGATGCTGGACAAGACACTTCTGTCACCTCGACAGTTTTCGTTTCACTCGCTTCAGCAAGACAGGCTGGTATCCTCATTCCTACCGAAACAATTAATCGAGTCGTCGACTACTATCGAGAACAGGTCTGGAATGAAGCAACTGGTGGCTTTGGATATCAGGGGAACACGGGGACGACACTTGCCTGTACCGCTGGCGGCGCCTATGCCGCGCAACTCTGCGGCAAACGTGATACAGAATGGGTTGCCGCCGCGATTCGCCATCTCGAAAACAACCCAAAAGCTTTCAATCGAAAAGAACTTGGGCACTTTTACTACGCCCATTATTACGCCATCCAAGCGATGGTTCAGGCCGGAGGAGATCACTACGCCAAATGGTATCCCAAAATCCGTGACTCGCTTATCGGACTTCAGCAACCGGACGGATCGTGGAACGATCTGGAAAAAGAACCACACCCCCACAAGACACCGATGGCAATCATTACCCTTGGAACCCCCTATCGGTACATCCCGGTATACCAACGATAATCGCCAACGATAATCGCCAACGATAATCGCCAACGATAATCGCCAACGATAATCGCCAAGCAATGACAGCGCTGAGTGAGAGAGACTAAGAGAGGAACTAACAAGGAAATCGATGATGAGATCACGAAAACAGATTGCCTCGATTATCGCCGTTTGCATTTACTGCGTGGGGCTGGCCCAAACAGCTCAGGCACAGAACAGCATATCTGGAATCCAACTCACTCCCCGCGGCAAAGAACTTTTAACGCAATACACTGACGAGTTAAGTTCGCTGAACTCAGAAATTGAAGCGGCTCTTCCCACAATTGCCCCTGATCAGAAACAAGCTTTTCTCGACGCGCGATCCGCACTGGCAAATATTAAGCCTCCAACAGAGGAAGAAAACGCAGTTGCGAAAAAGAATTACGAAAAAGAAAAAGAGCAGGCGGAAGCCACAGCGTTATTAAAAGCGAGAGCACTTCAAACAGATATTGATAAGTTCCTCGCCTCTAATTCGCTTGACCCCAAACTGCTGAAGGCAGCGATTATTCGAAACGCCACTCCACAGGGGCTCGCAGAATTCGCACAGCAAGGACCTGCCGAAGCAAAACTCCTGGAACAGCTCTTCGCTGATGAAGCGTTGATGAAGCAGATCCTAATTGCAGGCGGGGCGAACGGCGGAGAATATGGCGAAGCGATGCAAGTCTACACCGCTATCTTGGAAAAGAGCCAGCGGGCCCGTAAAGTCGGCAGCATTTTTCAACGACTCGCCCTGGGGACCGCGATCCACATGCCCTGGTTAATCGGCAAGGAAAAAGGTGGCGTCCACAACATCGTCTACCGAACTCAAACCACCGTCGATCAGGTAGAACGCTATCTCCATTATGAGAAAGCATTTCTTGATGGGGAATTAGACCCAGCCTTCCAAGACATGAATACTTGGGAATGTCGTTTCATCACCGATGATCCCTACAGCAACGAAGATTTGGCATGGACTCGCAAGATGATGCAGAACTACCGACCGGACCATATCACCAATCCCGATTACAAATGGCGATACGTAAGAATCGTGAAGAGTGACGTCCCCTACGTTAGCCCAACCTCGGATCCTTCCCTTGGCACACCCGCCCAGCAACACATTGCCCTTGGCGGTATTTGCGGCAGGCGAGCATTTTACGGCCGCCTAGCGACTCGGGCATTTGGGATTCCATCGCGAGCCTCGACGCAAACCGGCCACGGAGCGATGTGCCACTGGACACCTGATGGCTGGGTCGTTTGCCTTGGAGCCTGGTGGTCAAGTGCCTGGTGCGGCCCGCAGGGAGGACTCGACTTCCTTCTTGACTCGCAAGCACGCGAACATACTGACGATTATCTACAAGTTCTACGCGCTCAATGGATCGGCGATTCACTTGGCGAGCCCGATGTTAGCATCCGGCAGTATGGAAGCGGTGGTGGATTTTGGGACGGACTCGCTTTTTATAAAAAGCGGGCGATCGTTGAAGACGCCGAGATCAAAGCCCTTGAACTGGCAGGGGGAATGAAGCTAGGGGAATCGGATGACCTCCTAGGCGATGAAAAGGGTGAAGAAATTGAGATCCCGGAATCAGATAAAACGATCGTGTTTGGCGATGATGGAATCATTACCATCCCGGCCGCCGCCTGCGATCGGCCAACGAACAGCACCGACAAAGTTGCTTTTATGAAAAGTTGGGACGGTGGAACTCAAATTCATTACGGCCGCCTGGGGCAACGCCCGGAACTCATTAGATACTCGGTCGAAGCTCCCGCAGCAGGCGCCTACACACTGGTCGCCGACGTTGCCACAGTATCTCCCAAACAGGAGATCATCCTCCGATTAAATCGGCGAACACTCATCGACATCTCACTCCCCTATACCAAAGGAATGTGGGAGCAATCCAAGCCAGTCACAATCGATCTCAAAGAAGGCAGAAACACACTCATGTTTACCTGCCGAGCGCCAAATCGCGGCGTCACGATGAAAGAAATCAAACTGGTTCCCGCTCAATAACGAAATACGACATGACCAAGCACCTTTTTCAATGTTTCATTTTTTCGGTTTTTGTGAACCTCTGGTTGTCCAGCGCGGTACTCGCGCAAGACAGCGGCACTCCGATCGCCAAGGAAAAAATTGAGACGCTAAAAACCAGTCTTGCAGAACAACAAAAAAATGGAGCCTCCTCGGCTCGCCAACGACTCGCGGTGAAACGCTTCATTCGCGATGCCGGTAAACTAATCGACGCCAATCCAACCGCTCCTAACCGTTTTGAAATCCTTACGATCGTTTTCAAGGCGCAACAACGCCTCTTCGAAATGGACGACTCCTCCCGTAATCGAGAAGCGCTGTTGGAGACCTGTAAGGCGTTAGTCAAAGCCCCAAAAAAGTATGCCGACCACCGATTCGAAGCCGACATTCTGTTAACACAAACAGAATTAGCTCGGCAAGGAGCCGATGCCGAAACTCGACTCGCAGCTCTCGCACCCATGATCGACCGCTATCGTGACACGCCAGCCGATGCCAGGATGCTTCGCACCGCAATGTTAATGGCCCTTGAGCTGGGTGACCCACGCATGATTAAAAACATTCGCGAACAGATGACTGATCGGTTTGCGGGTGATCTCGATATGATCAACTTCCAACGTGAAAAACTGGGCGGCCAGGTTTTTGGAGCGCCTTTTTGCGGAACGTTCGAGAGAAGTGATGGTCAGATGATCCATCTGCCGGCCGACATTTTGGGAAAAACTACCGTTCTCTATTTCTGGACAAAAGAAGAACACGGCAAGAAAGACTTTGACGGACTTGTTGCTCACTACAAAGCACACAAAGCCGACATGGAGGGACGAATACGGATTATCAGCTTCAATGTCGATCAACTTCCCGACGCCGGTGAAAAAATCTTGCGAGACAATGGCGTCGACTGGCCTGCTCTGCATCTTCCCGATGGTCGCGAAAACCGGATGTACAAAACCTTCGCCAGAAAAGACACCGCGATGGTCACCCTCACTCCCACAGGCTACGCCGCTTTGGTCATGGCAGGCTCGACACGAAAAAAAGTTGGCGACGATGGCACCCGAGACCACGAACGATGGTTTCAATCTTCTTTAGCCAGGGACTGGAGTAGAGAACGATACGTCAACCAACTCTCCTCTCTTTTTGCCGGTGACTTTTTCATTATCGAGACGGAAGGTGAATTCAACCCAGCTCTTCCTCCCGAACTAAAGTCGATTTCTAAACCAATCAAACGAACGAATGCCTCAGTTCCAGAGAAAACACTCAAGGAAATTCAAGATTGTTTTATTAAGTCCCCGATGCGCTACCGGGCTACGTTTAAAGAAACTCAATCCGCTTACCAAAAAGCAAGCAAACTCTGCGGCAAAGCGATCGCCAGTCATCCCAACGCTCCCGATCTTTGGATCGTGCGCAATCGCCTGATCATTGCACAACTTGGACTTTGGAAACTGACCACCAAACACTCCTACTATCTCAAAGCGGTTGAGGAATCAAAAACGGCATTAGATTCTGAAATGCCCAAAGGGGTAGATATCATTGCCCGATTCTGCCTCGCCAAAGAATCGCTTCGCGACCCGCAAGCTGAACCGGAGCCAATCATCCGTGATTTTGTCCAATCCTCAGGAGGAAAAAGTGCGCCCGGCATCGCGTTGGCCGCCGCATCGTTACTCGCACTCGACGTTGCAGATCCAGATCTTCATGAAGAGTACCGTGAACTGATTCTCTCGCAACATATCGACGAACCTTCGATGTGGACCTACGCATCTTTTTTGCTCGACCGTTACCACCGGTATTGGATCTTTCGCGTACCTTTCACTGCCGGTTGGTCTTACGGACGCAGGCAACAGTGGATTCTTGGACAAGGACATCCCGACCAATTCGAGCGCCGCTTCCAAGCAGAACTGAAAACGCTCGATGGGAAAAAGATTCGGATTCCTCAAGACTGCAAGGGAAAATGGACAATCGTTTTGTTCACCCATAGTTGGGTCGAAAATGAAAAATCTCCGTTGCCGAGTGCGGTAACCAGATACTTGAATCCCTATATCGATAAGAGAGCACTCGACGACACCCAGGTCATGGTGGCAGTTTTGGACGAGAACACTGGGCCTGTCGAAAAATATCTCGAAGAAAAACCGCTCGGCTGCCAGACATTGGTAGTCCAAGGGGGACTCGAAAATCCCCTCGTTCAGCAGCTTGGAATTCTCGATGAGGATCAACAACCTAATGCACTCGTTTTCCGTCCTGATGGTAGCATCGCACTCGTCAACTCCGGACTCACGATGAGCAGGACGCGTTCGCAACTCATCCCGAACCTGATTGACAGGCAAGACGAAGAATCGGTCGTTGCACTTTTGGAAAGCGGCAAGATTGATCAAGCCAAAAAACTTATCTTAAAAATTGCACCGCCGTTTGACCCCGAAGCAGTCGACGAACGAGGACGAAAGCTGCGAAAACCCGTCTACAACTACATGCACATTCGCGCCCGAGCAAAAACCTATGTTGCTCTCGAGGATTGGGACGCCGCGTTGGCGGATGCCGAAGAGGTCGCTAACTTCCTGACCTCTAAAGGAGGCTGGATGAGCATGCGGCCGGTCGAACTCGATGAAGCTGAGCAGCTCGTTGAAATGATTCGCGCAAAACTAAAGCCCACAAAGAAGTAGCGTTAGCAATTCAGCACTTTCAAAATAGATAATTCCCCAGGACGCTCCATGATCAGTATTAAGAATCTAGCCGCGTCTCTATTTTTAGTTATCACAGTGAGCATCATCCACCTGTTAAGCTCGGCAGCATGGGCTGGTGAAATCACATCCACGGAGGGGAAGCACCTGTTTATTCTCTCGGGCCAGTCGAACATGGTGGGGATGAATCCCGAATTGTCATTCACCCCCACTGTATCAAAAGCCTTTGGGAAAGATAACGTGATCATCGTCAAAGACGCGGCGAGCGGTCAGTCGATTCGTAGCTGGTGCAAGTCGAACCACGAATTCCCGCCGCCAACAACTGGCCGTGTTCCTAAAGTTAGAGGTGAACTTTACGGTCGGCTAACCAAAAAAGTGACGACGGCAATCGAAGGACAAACGATCCAAACCGTCACACTGGTCTGGATGCAAGGTGAATCAGACCTCAATAATACTGCCTACGACGCCTATCTCAAAGAACTACGAACTCAACTGGAATCAGATCTAAAAATCAAAGAGCTTCATATGGTCATTGGCCGAATCAGCGACAGTGGGCTCGATGTGCAAAAGCGATTGGAAGGTCGGTTGAATATTCGTCGCATCCAGAAAGAGTTTGCCGAATCTCAACCCAAAACCGAATGGGTTGATACGGACGATCTCAACGATCGGAAAGTAGATGACAAAGTCATCCACGACTTGCATTACCATCAGGAGGGATACCGCATCCTTGGCGAGCGTTTTGCGAAAAAATCGATTGACTTGATTCAGCAGCAATCGAATCAAACGTTAAAAAAAACGCCCTAGGATTAGATCCCTATCTCGTGCCAATTTAGCCCTCAAAACATCGGGCGGCTTGCTTTTAGTAACGATTGCATCATTCGCCTCGATAGATATCGCTGTACAACAAAAACAGTCCTCCCATGGAGACCGGCATCAGCAGAATGGCGGGGATGTAACATGCCAACGCAGCCAACATCAAAAGGAAATAGTTGACCAGCATGTACCAAACGATTCCACCAAAGTTCAGTTTTGCACCCGCCCAACTCTGCTTGATCGCTTCAGCACCGGAGAGCTTTCGATCGGCAATCAACTGAAACGCAAAAACAAATGGAAGGTTAATCAAAACGCTAATTACCATCAGCACTAAAAAAAAGACAAGGTAAGCAACGATTCCCACGACGATCCCTAAACTTGCCGCTGCTTCTCCCTCCATCGTTCCATTAATCAACGCCCAAGCAGCTAAGGCCACAACTACAAAAAGACCAACCGTTACCATCGAGGCGACGATTGAAAAACCAACCATGATCAAATAGGCGATCAGTCCTTCGCCAAATTGATCAAACCCCTTAAACAGCGTTCCAAATTCTACCTGCCGTCCCGCCTGGCGGTGCAAAAAGCACAAATAGATACCGATCAACATTGGCCCCATTACAATCCCAAATGGCACCATCGAGCCAACAAGAACGCCTACCAATGAGATCCCAAGAAACAATCCATATTGATTACCAATCAATTCCTTAGACCGACTCAACAACTCTATTGGCCGGACGTTCACCTTGCGGATCGGTCCGTCCTTGGGGCTATGCTTTGGGCCCAGCGTAGTCGTAGGCATTTGCCCCTGCGGTGTGTAAGGGTTGCTGTATTGGTTGTCAGTGTTCATGAAAAACTCTCAGCCATTGAAATGGGGGCCAGGCTCAAAAATGGGATAACTCACAGTCTATCAGTTCATTTAGCGATTGCATCGAGTTCACTCAATTTAAATCGCACACTTAAAATATAGGGCTGCTCTCCCTGCGACCAATGTCCATAGGTAGTCACCACAAACGTATCATCTGGCAACACCTCGACTCCAGGATAAGTCGTATCGTATCCTTTTTTATTGTCTTTCAACCGTACGGAATACTGTCCGTCGCTGCCATTTTCTAGGTCTTCCCAAGTCCCAACCCAACCGACCCAATCCCCTTCGAATGGTCGACTCTTTCGTTTATCCGTGGGAGAGTTGCATCGAAAACTGACAAACAGACGACCGTCGGCTCCATACTTCCCCGTATGTCGATCCCCCGTCAGTGCCAACGGCAAATCGCGTGGTTTGGACCACGTCTTTCCCTCATCCTCTGAAAAAATGATGTGGGAATTTTTACGCCGCGCGTTCTCGCGAAGGAGAACTGCTAACTTCTTGCCATCAGGCGAGCGAATACAGCCCGGCTCGCAGAGATGAACATCCGAGGACCGGTATACGGATTCGGGAAATGACCAGGTCAGACCGCCGTCAGTCGAGAATGTTTTATACAGGTCAAACGTCCGCGTCTTATTTTTTGCTGGCGTCTTCGCAAAAAATCTTCCATCGTCGTGAAACATCGCCATGTAGTGCCCCGGGCCTGTGTTGAGTTTTTCAACGAAACCCATGACTACGATCCCACCCCAATCTCCGACGGGCTGGAGGTCTCCCCAGTTTTTCCCATCGTCTTCGGAGACCGCTAATTTAGCGGGATACAACCCAGACCACATGATGATCCGTTTCTTTCCGTCAGCATCAACGACTCGGTGGAGCGTCGGAACCTCCTTCGATGTCGACCAGTTCGCGGGGGTCGGCAGCCGATCACTCCACGTCAGACCTCCATCATCACTCCGCTTGTAGACAATGGAACCTCGCCCGTGACCTTTGGGGTAAACGCAGAGCATTGTCTTACCATCTTCGAGAAGGCAGGTCGTGGGATGCCCAAGATATTGTCCCGGCTCGTGATCCACGACTACCTGACGATAAGCCTGATCGTCCAGATCAATTAGCTTTGGGTAACTACTACCTGATTCCTGGGCAATGCCCACCGAACCGAGAAGAAAAAACAAGAGAAAGGCGATACGCATCGAAGCTCCGAGAGTCAGCAAGTTGATTTGTTAAACTGAGACAATGATTTTGAAAAAACAGTTATAACTAATGATGATATCGGTGTCTAAAAATGAAAATTGAATGACCAAAACACAGCAAGAATCTAAAGACATTATTAATGGGCACGGTGGGTAATAATGGCAGAAACACAAAAAGCGCTGCAAACCAAAATCGAAAACTGGGTGAATGATCCGCAGGTCGGTGCCGGGATTCAATATATGAAATTCAACGCCACCATCCCCTTGGGTGCTGTGCGGTTTTACGAGCCCGGCAAGATGCGATGGTTCGAATTAAACGGCAGTACACAGCAACACCTATACACGGCGAACTATTCAAGCATGAAGGCGGAGGGCTGCGGTGTGTGGCTCATAGACGGTGATTATAAGTTTGCGTATGTATGCCCATGGGCTGAATGCGCCGACATGATTACCACCCCGGAAGACAAGATTATGGAGTATTACCAAACGGCTGCCAAATATCTGGCCAACCCAAAAAACGCCGAAGATTTTGAGGAATTTATCAGGTACGGTTAGATCCAACATGATCTATGCCCTAGCCAACAAACACTGAGTTGCGAATTCTCCACTCAGAGAGGCATCAAGAATTGATCGCTTTTTTCATCGTCTCGTAAACGTGTTTGTTGTAGTTGAATGTGTCTCTTAAGTACGTCGCATCTTCGTATAACGCTTCAGCAAGCGCAACAGCGACTGCGGGCGACCGCGACATACCCGCCAAACAATGGCAAACAATGGTGCCAACATTCGGTTCGTTCTTTTGAACGAAACTCCAGATTTTTTCAGCCTGCTCTTGGGTCATTGGAAGCCGCCCAAAAGAGTAGTCCGGGTCGGTGTCATCAAAATGCAGGTAGATGGCATCGATGAAGCCCGAACCTTTGATCAGCTTGGCTGGTCGTGCGTCAGCATCCGCAATCGACACTACGATATACGGAGTCCGAACTATGATTCCTTCTTCAATTTCATCTCGACTGATTATTATAAAATCCATACGCAATTCCACCAAAGCTGGAGCAAACTCAATTTGCCTGTTTTTGTTATAAGAGCTACGACAAACTACTATTGATATTTTTGTAACAAGAAACATTAGGATCTAAAAAATAAACAACAAGCTAATTTTTAGTTAACGCTCTGATATTAAATCAAGTTGATTTGATCGTCCCTTTTTAATATTTCGCTTGCCAAGCTAATCTTGCACTTGCATTGGACGCCACCTTATCCAACAACGAATCCAAAATCCCAAACACATACCATTCCTGAAAATCACCTAAGGAAGCGATCTCTGAGACAATCTTTCCTTCAAGCAATTCTAAACGATGCCCCTTCCAACTTGAATCAGCAAGACCAACAAGCAGATCTTCAAACGGCAATTCTTCACGCGACCATGCACCATGCGTCCGACAAAACCGCGATAAATCTTCAGAAACACCAACCGACTCCAGTAGCGTTGGACCGTCAACTTCGTGCCTGTTACCTGGTCCGTAGAGCTCATTTTTATGCTGACATTTACCAAGATCATGGATCGCAGCGCCAATTAAAACTTCGCTTTGATCAAAAGTAAGCTCAGGGAAACTCACTATTAAAAGCTCGGTCAACTGAATCGCAGCGTCGTGCACCACACGAAGATGCGCAACTAACCGAGGCGGTGCGTCTAGTTCCTTACAAAGATCAATAGCTATTTTAGGCAACGGTCGGGGTTCATATGCTACCAAGTTCGCAGGCCTCCAAAGACAATCCTTAAATAATAACGGTGAGAGCTTTCTACCCGTCCCTCGAGAGAACCTCCTCGGTTCAATCAACTATCAATCACTGGTGGGCAAGGCCCTGCCATTCTTTTCGCTCTTGAACTGACCAGAAATATCCTTCTCTACTCGGACTACCTGAGTCATAAGAATTACATATTTTCTGTTAATGAAAACCGAACCAAAAAATATCTCTTCCAATTTAAAATTGCCTCGAATTACCTTCCATAAAAGTTTCAGCCATGAGATAGACTTGGTTCCAAAAGCCACCGCTCAAGTTCTTATCGATTACCTCATAAAGAGATTTCAATACCACCGACAACTGCTTCAACGTGAGTATTTATTATTGTCCAAAGCTATACCCTAGAGTTCGTTATAAGAACTTTGCTAGTAATTATTTTCCTCTAATGAAATCAAAACCCTGTTCTTTATCTTCATCAGAAACATAGCTAGGTGATTTATTTAAATCAAAAAGCTTATTATTCGCTCTCTCTAAAATCAGCCTGTGATATCGTTCCATAAAAAATGGGCACAAGCTATCAGACTGGCGTCTACCAAGGCTTGCAATCTTATGATCAATCATCAAGTACATTGGTGAAATGGCTTGCACACGAATCCAGCCACCTTCAAACATTTCTTCCAAATCAAGACCGTTTTTATTTGCCCAGTCTTCATGAGATAACTTAGTGTCACTTTCCAAGCTACTGTTATTAACTAAAAAAGACTTCCCTTTAGGATCAATCCAATATAGTCCTTCGTGACTAGACGCTCCTTCATTCGTCGTCTGTTGTATATAATCTCTAGATGTTTTCATGACTCACCTTGTTAAAATAGTGAATTTAAGATTGGAATGACTGCATTATCTTTAACTGTTCCGCCGTTTTATAGCTCCAGAATTTTTCTGCTCCTTACTTCTCCTACCATACCATGAACAGTCTACAGGTTTGTTCGTCTTGGAACTTCATCACTGTTTCGTTTTCGGGCAGTTGGACTTCAACCATCGTTTAATCTCCTAAAATTCGCTCAATAAAATCCAGCCCTAAGACAACATGAACGACTTAAAATGGAATCTCTTCATCGGCAAGGTTCACCTCGCATTGCGGGATGGATTCAGACTTCTTACTGGCGCTGCCAAAGCCCTTCCCCCAGTGGTTAAGAACACGCGCCCCCCATTTGCAGGCAGCATTTAACTCGTTTGAAGGCCCACGTGCTTGCTTAACACGACCAAGCCGATCAATCTGAACGGTGGCATGCTCTCTACTCTTTAAAACATGAAAGAAATATGAACTACCTGAAATAGCATCAGGAACCAGCGAACTGACACAGTGTCCCATCTGAACTCCTTCAACGAACAGCTCATCCGCTGATCGCAAAAAACGAATTTCTTTTTGTTGAGGCAGATCAACTGGCGGTAACATTGTTTGCCGAGATTCATCAGAACTTTGCATGATATTTTCAACTTGCACCTCAACTCGATTTCTTAAAAAACGGGCTGTTTTTTTTGCCAAGCCAACAATATTGCCCCGATGAACTTCCGGATATTCCGCCAGTTGAGAAATAAAAATATCGATATGTTGAAACCGACGTGTTTGCAACTGAATACCACTGGCATCTCCCATGATCTTTACCGCCTTTTTAATACAAGCCTCCGTTGCAAAGTGAAAAACCTTCTCATTGGTCTGTTTCTTTTCGACCGCAAGAAGAGCAAGAATAAGTTCCAACCGTTTATAAAATGGGCGACGAAGTCTTATCCGCGGTAGATTAATCAACAGGCTGCTGGGAACCCCGCCGGGAAGATTTGTCAACGTACGGCGTAAACTTGAATACGCTTTGCCTGGAGCAAATAAATCTGGCCAGGACTTTAAGAGCTCAAGAGATCGTTCTCGGCTGTCTATCCCATTAAATCCAACTTCTTCGGTCAGTCTTGAACCACCACCTCCAGACGCATGCTGCATACGTACTTGACGGCGAAGTGATACGACCTCCCGGGCAGCGATAGCGGCTGCTCGGAACCGAATAACATCTCGGGGAAGATATTGATCCTGATAAAATCGCTTATCAAACGAAATGGGAGCTGCTCCAAAAGTTGCAGCAAAAATACGCTTCTGTACCGCAACAATTGTTTGATCGGTTGAATCCAGTAACCGTTGCCACTGCTGATGAACTCGACGCCCAATCGCCCGACGTGTTTTTGCCACGGCCCATGATTTGATCCCCGGCCAGGGTTTTGAACCATTGTCTGGTGGAGCCCAACCCTGCATCAATCCCCGGGCAATGTGTTTCACTAAATCCTGAAACTGAACCAGCCCAACTCGATCTGGCTGGTCTACCCCACTCCAAACTAGAAAGTGCGTGTCGCAATGCTCCACAAAAACTTGATTCCGATCGGATGAATCAATTAAAAAGCCATCTTGCAATTCGACGAAGTGATATCTGGACTTATTGGTTGGAAATTCAAATAGCTGACCCTGAGACAAGTTTTGGCTGAGCAAGTGTAAAACATCCTCCAATTAGAAAAACTCCGAGCGACGGTTCTCTAAACTAATAGGGAACCGTGACACGGCTGGTCACTCAAAAAAAACAACCGTTAAGAACGTACAATCTTCGTGTATAGAATCGTCGCATTCGAACCATACATCGCCTTCACTTGCTGATGCGCCAGCCCTGCACTATTAGCAGTAACCTGGACATAACTAATCACACCATTAATTCGAATCTTCACTTCGTAATTCATTCCATCTCCCAATAAAAATTCAAAGTCCGCTTCTGGCACGGATACGACATTGACAAGCGCGTTAACAACTTCGTTTAAAAAGCTATTCACTTCGCAACTCATTATTTCTCCCAACTCCGTGGCATTTCGTTCCCCATCCTAGAATGCATGGAACGTTTTTCAGGCCTTCATATACAAGTGCTCGGAAAATCCAATCAGGATAGCTTTCGCTGATGTATTTACGGACATAATCCACACGCTCTTCACTAATTTAGAACAAGTTTTCAACTCTAATTACTGATCTTTGGGATCGAACTAAACAGGTAAACAGGCGTGTCACAATACTCACAAACACTTGTTGCCAATCGACTACATCAATTAAAAACCATCCAGCAACTGTACGCGGTAATAACTGGCAAAACTAACAGCTGTCCGGTTTTGAATGAAATCAGTTTACCGAACCAATAAAAATTCTGAGTCCGCTTCTGGCACGGACACTACATTGACAAGCGAGTTAACAACTTCGTTTAAAAAGCCTTTCACTTCCTAACTCATTACATCTCCTAACTCCACGGCGTTTCGTCCCCCACTCTAAAACTTATGGAGCGTTGTTCCTGCCTTAATTTGAAGGTGCTTGGAAAACCCCTACTCCGTTTTAATTTTTATGATTTAATGAGTTCCATTGCCCACTGATCAAACCTGGAATTGCACTCGGATGCTGTGCAAAACCCAATCTGGATATATTTCGCTGATGTATTCAGAAATATAATCCAAACGCTGTTCTCTAGCCTTCATGATGAACTCGAGATTAGATTTAGTCCTCGGCCTAGAAAGTTCAATTCTCACCTCTACCATCCCCCCCCTTAAAGTTTGCTATCCAGACGCCGCTTTGAAAAAAACTGCCAGCATTTCCCACGAACTACCAAGCATGCAAGCGTTCTTTTCTCCCTTCCCAGGAAGACCCACGCAAAAAGTACACCTTATCTTGGTAGGTTTTTGAACTTGAGAAGCATCACAACGTTCAACCGAAAAGAACTAAAAACCAGTTCTTTAAGCGGGAAAACAATCAAAAATCGTGTATCTATTTGGATATTTCAACAGAACCCGTGAATTCAGGTCTTTTTGGCAAAATTCCCATCAGCACAATTAATTAATTGACTGATTTATTTATTTAGTAAAGGTGATTATTGTTCCAATTAAAAAAACCCTTCCCAAAGGGATGGGATTAAACCCAATAGATTCACTAATTCAATACAGGCTCAACTGATCCCCACTCTATCCTGATTCTCGAATCATCAAATTGTCTAGTGGCGTTCCAGTTGTTTGATTTAATTACCATTCTGGTGATTAAATAATTAGCGTTTAGAAATTAATTAAAAAAAATCTTAAATTTACCCTCGGTTAGATGGGAGCATCGGTGGGATTGCATCTATCGGTAAACTGGCTCCATTATTTGGCATCCTTAAGGATTAAACAGCTTCCTTCGCTAATATTCAGCGGCAGGGAATCTGCCTAGAAATACATAGATCGAGCCTTCGTTAGGAATCCCTCTTGGCAAAAACACCCCCTCTGGGTCGGTAACGAACCCTCGGGGAAACTAATCATTACTGCGTTGAGCAGCTAATTGACTGATTGACGCTGCAACCTGACTGGCCAATTTCTCACTACCCTCTGGGGTGAAATGCACGTCACCCGGACCGCGAAAATAAGAAGCCGGAAACGTACCGCTCAGTTCCCGCAGATCGTTAATTTCAACTCCATGCTTCTTCATAATTCTTTCAGCAACCTGGTTGTACTTCACCTCGTCACCCAAGATTCGCCCGGCCTCACCCTCGGGAACGATAGTCGTTGAAGCCCAGATTAATTTTGCCCCCGTCGCCTTCAGCATCGTGACAATTTTTTCCAAGTTCTGCTCGTATTCATCAAGTGGAACAGCGATGGATCCATTCACTTTATCCCGGTTGCCCTGTACTTTTGAATCGGGGTGGCGGTAACAAAGATCGTGCAGACCGACATTGAAATGAATCACGTCCCACTTCTTATCCCCCAGCCATTTAGGCAGCGCACCTCGGTAGCGATTCGTATCACCACAATTCGCTCTTGGTCGAGTAACGTTGATTTTGTCTTTGAGTTTCTTAATGACCAATGGCGTGTAAGCGATCGAAATAGAATCACCTAGGATGAGTGCATTGGGAAGCTCCTCTTGACTCGTTGTCTTCGGAGTTGGCGGACGCTTTCGTTTCTTTTTCCCCGCCAGAACATTACCGATCGTTCCAGCCACTCGAGCGGCAAGCAAATCTTTCCCCGCGTCGTTGTAATGAACATCGTTTTCGCCGAGCTGATACTTAGTTCGACCATCACCGATAACGGCATAGAGATCATTTACCTGAACCCCATGATTCTTCATCACCTCTCGCGCCGCGTCATTAAATTCCTTCGCTCGATCTTCAGTAACAACAAGTTTGGCACTGCGTTCCGAGCCGATGCATGGAGGCGTCGTCATTCCAAAAATCAATTTCGCCTTTGATTTTTTCAGCTTGGCAATGATGCTATTTAGATTCTTGGCATACGACTCTGGAGTCGCTTTGGTCTCTTGTTTCCAACCGTACCAATCCCACAGTCCAAAGTTAAAATGAATCACATCCCACTTGCCGTCGCCCATCCACTCTTCGATATTCTCGTCCCCAAAAGCAGACCAACGACAATTAGTTTTGGGCCGATGGACGTTGGCCTTTTCAGCCAACAACTTACGGACTCTTGCTGTATAGCCAATCGAAATCGAATCGCCAATCAACAGGACTCGGGGTAACTCAGTATTATCGACCGGGTTGGCGTACGGATGCTTAAACGGGTCACCCTTGGCGGCCTTGTCCTGTCCACTGGCAAGTGGGCAAAACAGAAATACAAACACCAGCAACGTATTGATATACAATTTCATTTCATCTCTCGGGATAGATCTATTTCCGTACCGACCAGATTATATCTCAGCCGCACTTGTGGATGCCAACTTATCCACAAAATTTCAAGTCTATCCGCAGGTAGATCCTGATATCAAAACACAGCTTGGTTTCATCTTGAATCGAGAGGCCGACCGATCTGAGTCGGAGTGAACAAGGATGAAACTTGCTCGCGAGAGACTACTATTGTTCGTTACTTTCATCAGTGCTTTCCAGCTCTTCGAATGCTGTTTCTACCTCGGATTCGACTTCCTGCAGCTTAGCCTCCAGTTCTTTGATAAGTTTTGTTCCGTGCTTAACGTCGTCAGCCAGAGTGTCGATTGGCGTGTCAGGATCATCAAGCCTTGCAAGAATTTGATTTAATTTTTCAGTTTTTTCTTCATAGGTTTCGTTCTGCTCAGCTGTCATCTTGTTCAGTATCTCCAATTTTGGCGGCAGCGACTCCGTCTGCCAAATTAATTTTTACGTTTTGGTTCTTTGTTAAATCTTCGATTGAGGTGACTAATTTTGAATTTGAATCAAAAATAAGAGCGTAGCCTCTTCTTAAATTCTTAGCTGGGTCCCTTGAATCGATTATTGTTCGCCCAAGTTTTAACTGAGCTCTTTTAGATTTCAATCGCTCCCTAATCAAGCCAGGGTGTACCTTAATCTGTTTTGACTTAATCGAGTAACGCTCATCTGTAATCTTGCGATTCGCCCTTTTTTTAAAGTCACCAGCACGGACTAAGAGTACGTCTCTGTTGGAATTTACTTTTGAAAGAATACGACCGGGACTGAACCAACCACGAGAACTTACGAGCATTAGCCCGCGATCTCGCAACTGCCTTTTGGTTACATCTCTTAAGCGTGTCTTTGCTTGATTTAGATTTTGAAATGCTTTATTTTTCCGATCCTTAGTTGCACTGTATGTACTATTCTTTGCCAACTGCAGTTCTTGTTGCAACGTTTTAAGTTTATCTTTGGCTTTTTGTTGAAAGCTAAAACTAAATTGCGAAATCCGTCTTCTTTCGTTAACCGAGACTCGTTTTGACACACTTAAACGAAGTCGGTTACGTTGGGCTTGAATCAGACCATTTGATTTCGATACTTTGCTTTCAATTCTCTGTGCAAATATTTGTTTCTGTTTTTGGTTATTGTTTTTTTCCTGAGTAACTCGCTTACTCCACGCAGAACGTAATTGACTTAGCCCATCTTTATTTCTTGTGGCGAGAACATTCATTCGATTCAAAATTTCTTCCGCCACTGCGGTGGGAGTTTTGAAGTTTGTATGGGAAACATAGTCCAAAACACTTTCGTCTATCTCGTGTCCAATTGCGGTCCAAACTGGAACTGAGCAACTTGCAATTTTTCGGGCAATCAACTCGTTGTCCAGGGCGCCCAGATCTAGTTTGCTCCCCCCACCTCGGAGGACCACGATCAAATCAAGTGATTGATTCTCTAGAGAAGTAATCGCAGAAAGTACGCTCCGTTCGGTTCTGTGCCCTTGCATGCGAGCGTCTTCAATCTTGACATAAATTGGATACTTAGAACCAGCGATGGTTTTGGCAAAGTCCTGATGCCCCGCACTACCTTTACTTGTTACGACACCCACCCTTTTTAGCAGTAGAGGAAGCGGGATCTGTTTATTGGTTTCAAACAGCCCTTCTTTTTCTAACTTCAAGAGCATCTGCCGACGGATTCGCTCAATTTCTCCCAACGCGAAATTAGGGTCAGCATCCACCACGTTGACCGAGAGACCAAAAACTGGATGGTATTCAATCGTGCACTCGGTCGTAATTTCTTTCCCGTTTTCAAGTTTGAATTCGATTCCGGCCTGAGCGAACTCTTTTTCAATTCGAGCGCGGTCATCTCGCCAGATCATTCCACGCAGCTTAGCTACCTGCCGTCCATGCTGCATTTCAACGAAGTCAAAATATGTATGGCCGTTAGCGTTTTGATGGGACGAAGAAACTTCAGCTTTCATCCAAAACCGCTTACCAGAGGTCTTCTCATTGATGATCTGACCGATGCGGTTAGCGATCGCACTTAAACGAAGTACTTTTTTTTGAGTTTGAGTGTTGTCGGTCAATCTTTTGCTTAACAATAAATCGGGTTTGGTCATTCAACATTCTTTGCAATTCCAATTTGGATTTCTTGCAAATAGGTTCAGTTAGCGAATCTACCTTTTTAACAGGCGAGGCAAACTAATCTACAGCCTACCAAGAGTTCCGTTGCGCTCCAGTGGGGGAATTTTCGTTTGATTTGATTTTGGCTCAAATTGTTTGAAACGAAAATTTCAATCGTGAAACGACGAGGACTGTCCTATTAATGGTAGAACCTTCAACCTACCAATGATTTTAATTCACCGATAATTGCGGGGTGGTCGGAGATGGTACTGCCATCATCCGTTTTTCGACCTAGCGTTTGTTGGATTTCAAAAGTTAATTGATGAGTCGTAGCAACGTGGTCAATCAAGCGTTCGCCATCAACATCAATGATTCCTTCCGTGTCTAAACTGTATCGATCTAAAAGTGCATCCCGTAGGTATCCAATATATTTTTCATTCCAGGACGTAGCTGGCACACGTTGGTTAAAATCCCCTAGCACGCAAACAGGCCCGAACTCTGCGTAGGAATTTAAAACAGGAGCTAGTCCCTTAAGAAAGTCGACATGCTCCTCCCATCTTTTCCGGTTTTGCTTTCCTCTGCTGACGTGAGCGTCAAACCACGGGACGCAGATTCCAACAAAACGAATACCGCTTGTTATTCCCGAAACAAATCGCCCTGGCGGCATGCCGTTCCCTGTAGAGACTTCCGACCATTCTGTCCCACTGCAAAGACGAACTTTACGGCGACCTTCGAACAACTGATAACCATAATCCTCAGTTGCGGAAATCACATGCGCATCTTGGGGCACAACAGCATCGGTAGCTTCAGTCAGACAATAGACATCTGGAGCTAGGTCTGAAATTGCATTTTCGATAAACGATCGCTTGCGTTTACTGCCATTCCATTCGACATTCCAAAGCAATAGTTTCATAGTGTCCAGGTCTCCTGTCCATCGCTCATCGGTATGTCCTTCTGTTTCAATCGGTAAAGGCCCACGACCACCGATTAGGGACACGTGATCTTCCATTCCTAAACCATGTGCACGACCAAGTTCACATGCATCAAATTGTTATCCGGCTATTATTTGCCATGAGTTTTCGGGGTGCGTCTCAAGAACTAAATGCGAACTCTCAATATCGTGAACAATCGTGCCAGCGTTCAATTCCACAGTTTTATCTACGCAATGTCTCGGCACAAGTCTGTCGTTTGTTGCTCGAATGTATGACAACTGGCATTTTAATTCCGAGTAATAGTTTGAGACATCGACGTTCTGAACGAGGCGTAGGCGATGACGCAAGATTGTTGGTGTATTTTGGCGAATAGCGGATTTTAGAATAGGTATTACCGACGTACATTGACCGACGAAGAAATACCGAGCAATGATCGCTGGCATGGGTAAACGAAACATAGTTGACCAAGGCAGTGCCCAAGCAATAAGCGGAACGGGAGACGTCACGAAACTGGCGACAAGCGTTAAGCGAGTCACGATCTCTGGGTAACGATGGGCAAGCAAAACACCAATTGGCCCGGAGAATGACTCAGCAACGATGTGGCAGGCAGAAAGGTCGGCAACGATGGTTGAAAAGTAGTCAGCGAGTTCGGCGTAGTTCGCGACTGCATCTGCTGGTAGCGTCCCAACAACGACGCGATTATTTTCAGCGCAGAGTTGATGGAATTTGCCGAGCATTAAGTCTGTGCCATCGAGCCCAGGCAAAATCAGAATTGTGGCGTCGTTCATGTGCTAACACCTGCTCGAGCTGGACAACGCTAAAATCACCAGCAAAACCGACGCGATAAAACTCAGTTTGCGGAAAGTTCTTGCGGTTTTTTTCTGGCGCATTTTTTTGTTACGAATTTATGGTTTGCAAATTTTACATGCCCTGAAACGGTTTTTAACTGCCACTTCTTTTGTGTCATAAAAAATGACATTCTCTCGGTTGGGCTTTCGTGCTCTACAAGATGGTTTGCAAAATACTCCTGTCGTTTTTACCGCTGTAAAAAACAACCCATCATATTTTACACTCCTATTTCCAATGAAGTTGTATTTCCAGTCGTCACCTTGAGGTTGGTTGTTTTGCTCGAGTTTTAAAAGTCGTTTCTTAACTTGTATGCCTCCGCCATAACCGACGAGTTCACCATCACTCCCAATAATTCGATGACAAGGAATGATCAGAGCTATCGAATTGGCCCCATTTGCACTTGCGACAGCCCTTACTGATTTTTCATTATTGATGGTCTTTGCCAAATCGAGATAAGTATTGGTTTTCCCATATGGCACATGCATTAATGCTACCCATACATCTTTTTGGAATTCTGTTCCAACCATCAATGTGGGAATGTCAAAGCAAGTTCTGTCACCATTAATATACTCATCAAGTTGAACCCTTGTTTGTGATAAAACATCATCATTTTGTTCGACAAACTCAGCATTCAACCCTTTTTTTAAACGATTATCTACAGTTGTTCTCATCCGTCTGTATCTAAAATCGAGCAAGCATAATTTGCCTGAATAAGATCCCTGTATTAATTCACCAATTTTGGTTTTGTAATACTGAACGTTGATCTGATTCATCCTGACACTCCCAATATGTACTCACAACCTCTGTGATTACCAAGCCCGAACAAGCGTCTCGCCCCGTCGGCCACCCAAGCATTCCTTACAAGATTGCACCCACCGATTCTGCGGGAGAGCCTTACTTTTAGGCTTCGGCTGGACCGGCACATGCAGCAAACGCTGCGCTCAAAAGGAATATTGCAAACTTCGTAGGGACATCCGTGGTTGGATGTCGAGAAGGCAGGACGCATTTTAGAAGATCCTTCCCGTCTCAACAGGGTAGGTTCACTCCCACAACTCTGTCACGTCAATTTTCGACGAGGCAGAATCCCGTTTGCATTCCCGGTTCCGATTGGACGCCCTGTCATCAACCAACATCGCTATCGGCTTCGGCCTTGAATCAATAGGTCCAATAAACGTGCGCTCATCATTTCAACCCGTTCAGGATGCTGGGCAGAAACATCGTTCTGTTCACCGGGGTCCTTGGATAAATGGTAGAGTTCAGGTCCATTCTTTGGAAGTTCAGGCCTCTCTCCGTGCCAGATGGTCGGCTTGGAGAAACGAATTTTCCAGCTGCCTCGTCGAAATGCCAAGGCGCCTTTGCTCGTCTGCAGTATGGCGGCTTGACGAGGTGTATCAAGCGTCCTGCCCAGCATCACTGGGCTTATGTCAAACGAGTCCAGACCAGCTGAATTCGGAAGTTTCTTTTCCAGGAAACCCGCCACAGTCGCCAGTGTGTCTGTCAAGGTAATGATTTGGTCCGTTTTACTGCCGGCTGCAATTTCATTAGGCCAGCGGACAATGAAGGGCACCCGATGCCCGCCTTCGAAATTAGAACCTTTCCCCATGTTCAATTCACCATTGGTTCGGTGACCATGCTTTTTGCGGGCATCGGTCTTGGCTGTTTTGGCTTTTGCTCCGACGTCTTGTGACGGATCTTTTAGGCTCAGATTCTTGCCGGCTGAGCTGTGATCTTTGAGCGCTCCGCCGTTATCGCTCGAAAAGAAAAGAATCGTGTTGTCATCGAGTCCGAGTGTTTCGAGGGTGCTCATGATCTCGCCCACGTGAAAATCGAGCTCATTGATATAGTCGCCCAGTTGACCGATTTCACTGGTGCCGCGGAATTGTTTATGTGGCGTGATGTGTGTGTGCGTTGCGGTTAATGCCAAGTAGAGAAAGAAGGGACGCTCGTGGTTTTCCTTGATAAATTCGATACCCTTCGCTGTCAGCGTGGTGTCGCCCAGGTCATCGTAGCGAACCTGTGTCAACTGGTCGGTGGTCGGCTTTTTCGGAAGGTCTATAATGCCTTCTTTCAGCCAGAGCAGGTGGTGGTTTTCCACGTAGGTTTTGAAGCCGTCGTTGTGGTTGGTGGGCAAGGCGAAATGGTAGTCAAAGCCGAGTTCATTCGCACTAGGTTTGATTTCTCCCGCCCAGTTGGTGATGCTGGTCTCGCCGTATCCCAAATGCCACTTGCCGATATGGGCTGTTCGGTAGCCCTGCTTCTTAAGAAACCTAGGTAACGTGAGGGCATCCACGCTGATGGTCAGCGGGCTGGATGCTTTTGCTGTGTCACTCCGCAGTGGACCGCGGCATGGGTAGGAGCCCGATATCAGCGCATAGCGGGAAGGAGAACAGGTGGCCCCTGGAGCATAGGCTTGAGTGAACCGCATGCCTTGACTTGCGAGGCGGTCAATATTCGGGGTGGTGACTTTCGACGGTGGATAGAAGCATTTGATATCACCGATTCCTACATCGTCCGCCAGGATGAAAATGATATTGGGCGAATCTACCGCAGCATGAACGATGACGGTGGTAGACGTGAGGATGAAAAAGGAAAGGAGTATCGCTTGGAGATTCATGATCTTTTTATTTAGACTCTGCTGACAGAGTCTGTACGAGTTCGTGCCAGAGGCGTGACGCTCTCGGTTCAGTGTGAGGCTGTCTCGGGCGAATTATACGTCAAGAAATGTCGGCTGTCTGCGGTCACAATTGGGAGAAGTCTTGCTTCGCGTGCATCACATTGTTATCCGACGATCATTGCTGCAACTACGTTGGCCTGAAAATGATTGCAAGCCCGATAAAAGAAGCAACTGAAGCCCCGACAATAAACCATGCGACGTAGATGTGTTTGCGATAGGCGATAATTGCACCTGCTAAATTGGAGAAAGCAAGCAAAACACTGGCAATACCAAGCACCCAACTGCCGCGAATTGCGGCGTCATTTGAGCCCTGAAACTGCGTTGGGAACTGCGCCACGTCATTTGAAAGGCGGATGGCTTGTGGGATAAGAACAAATGCAGCAAGCAAAAAACCGACGGTCGCCAACGCGCAGAATACGATTCCGACACGAACAGCCCACACTGGTTGCGATTCTTGGGATTGAGCGTTCGAGGCAGATGCTGGTGTGGTCGGAGATGAGTATGGGTTGGGCATATCGAAGTCGCATAACGGTCAGGATAACCGAGTCGACGAAAAAGTGTAAACAGCCAAAAGACTCAATTGCCAAACGCAGGAGCTTGACGACTCCGGTTCATCCAATTGTTATGTCGCAACCCACGAGATCGCGACCTATTGGCTGGTGGCTTGCAGGAGCTTATGATTTCGATGCGTTTCCTGAAAAAACGCCCGACGCCCCGAGAGCAGTTCCAATCCCAACGCCAATTGCTAACCATAGCAAAAAACTACCCGTAGCGAAGCCAATAGCTAACCCGAGACCGCTTCCAATTCCAGAGCCGATCCCAACTGCCATAAGTGAGTTGGCTTGTTCTGACATATCACTTCCAGTTCCTGATTTCAAAGTATTACGTGCAGCACCATGAGTGTTTCAAAAAGTCATTTTGGTGCAATTAGACTACAGGGAGCCGCGACATAACGTTTAGGATAACCGAATCGCCGGAAATGATTCGCCATTCAAACGCCGCGCTGTCAGCGACTTCGGTTCATCCATTTGTTATCAGGCGATCGGGTATAGATTTAGGTCAAAACATTATTGCCGAAGCAACCATCCAGAGTATACAAGTGACGAGTAGTACCGGCAAATATCCCCATTTGACGAGGAGTATTTCAGTGTCCGGTATGTTTGACCCACGTCGAACCATGATTACTAGAGTTAGGATACAAAATGCGATGGATGCGATCGCAACACATTTGAATACCAACCCACCATCAAGTAGCAGTGCCGACAGCATCAACAACGGAACCTGTTGAACTAGTGTGAAAACGATCGCGTCGCGGAATGGTTCAACCGAAAAGCGTGCGTCAGGTGATGCCGATCCCTGAGACAAGCGGAAACTGCGGTGTTTCGTTGCCGAGGATTCCAGTGGTTCAGCGTTCGGTGCGTGGTGTGGATTGTCCATCAATGCTCAAACCAGATAACGTAAAAGATAACCAAGTCGCGACAAGTGATTGTCCATTGCGAAATCGCCCGGCTTCGCGACTTCGTGTTCATCGAATTGTTATGCGGCTACTATTGCAGGATGGTCCTGGGCAGATTCAAGTTTTGCACCGATGAATGGCCCATCCCGTTGCTAGACCAATGGACGGGCCGAAAGTAAGGCCAAGAGGTATAGCGTCAAGTACGGATCCCAATACAATGCCGACCCCGGCACCAAACACCAGACCATAAAAAACGAAATGAGTCAAACGCGTCGGGCGGGCATCGCATTTCTCAGTTGTTGATTGTCCGTTTGACATTTACACTCCAAAGTCTATTTCGAATCGGCCAGTGCCCTAGGTAGATAATTAGACTGCTCTCTAATACTGCGAGTCTCTAAAACCAAATCTTCGTTATTATGGTGCTTGCCGTATAATTCCAGAATGAGTGAAACACTGATCAGTAATCGACCTGTGTTTTATTGACTAGAACCTGCCGGCTGCGTTTTTACACATTGTTATTATGGTGCAAGCAGACTTAAAACACCTTAATTTCACGTTTGACTTCTCACCCCTCGGTTTTTAGCGAGGCAAACGCATTTGCGAGCCAATCATCGGCCCGTTATTATGCCGGTACCTTTATAATAGTTGTTATGTGGCTACACAAATGAAGTTCTTCAAACAACTCTTTGGAATTGCGGACCGGGAAGTCGTGGATGAATCATTGTCAGGTGAATGGCACGGACACTACACGCAACATGACATGCAGAAGCGGATTGTCGCAACGTTTACGCAAGACGGTGACCGAATATTTGGCCATATGGCTGACGCAGACACCGTGACCGAACAATCGCTTTACGATGCTGTCGCCGGAGCTGGCCTTCCTCCAGGAGCCGACGAGCAGATTGCAGAACAAATACGAGCGGCGATTCCAAATGCGGCGACCGGTCCAATCAAAACCCGCTCGATACTACCCGAAGAATCGAAACTCGAAGGTACGGTGTCGGGCAAGTTTGTGCGTTTCACGAAGAGCTATCAGGGCGAAACGTTTCACAGCTACGAAATTGGCGAAAAAGGAATCGGTCAAAAATTCCCCGGTCACTCCGTAGAGTACAGCGGTCGGCTATCTCAAGACAGAAAGACTATATCGGGCAAGTGGACGATTTATCAGTCGGAGGCACCGCGAGGATTCATTGATGGAGGATTCGAACTCTGTCGGGTTGGAACGTGACCATTATCAGAATGCATAGACGCCACATAACAAAAAAATGCACCGGAGTCGCGAAGCCGGGCGTATCCAAATGGACAATCACTTGTCGCGACCCGGTGATTTTAGACGTTATCACGCTTAGAGTCCTAATGCTCATGTCGCACGAAAACACATTTGCTGAGCGGGATCTTACCGAACGCGAACGCCTTACCGCTCACTGGCTGCTTGAGAATGGCAACGCAGATGCGGCACAG